>ENA-ORVG01003827-ORVG01003827.1-human-gut-metagenome-genome-assembly--contig:-NODE-3827-length-11148-cov-3.612909_pt1 | contig 11148 bp, 7 predicted proteins | sample MGYA00242091_ERZ509233 | MGnify/ENA primary metagenome ERZ509233 (study PRJEB26280, sample SAMEA2338840) | human gut metagenome | biome: human gut; feature: human-associated habitat; material: faeces... | reverse complement strand
AGGCGGGTTTCGGACGGCAGGCGCTCATTTTCGTGGGCCGGGCGCTGGCTGCCCAAGGCGGCGCATCACGGCTTTATGGCGCTGACTTTTCACATGGTTACAGAAACCACCTTGCCAACGAAGCCTTTGACGGGCGCTGTGCCCTGTATGCCTTTACCGACAAGGGGGTTGTCCGCGCCAAGGAAATCGCCGCCGGACTCGGACTGCCCGCGGTAATCCACTCCACGCGTCCCACAGGCGCGCCGGACGTCGTCCATACGCCGGGGGAAACCTTTGACGCGACCCTGTCCGCCAACTGGAGGCAGTTCGACGCGCATATCTTCATCAGCGCGACCGGCATAGCCGTGCGCAAGATTGCTCCGCTGCTCAGGGATAAGACCAGCGATCCCGCCGTATTGTCATGTTCAGAAAGCGGCAGCCACGTGGTCGGCCTCACGTCGGGGCATCTCGGGGGCGCGAACCGTCTCGCCCGGCGCGTAGCCCGCGTCACCGGCGGGCAGGCCGTGATCAGCACCGCTACGGACGTAAACGGCCTCCCAGCCTTTGACGAGGCCGCCGCCCAAGAACATGCGCGCATCCTCAATACCGACGCCATCCGCAGCCTCAACGCCGCTCTGCTCTCCGGAGAACCGATCGCTTTCTGCGGCCCCCGCACGGTGTTCGACCGCCATTTCGCCGGGACGGACCAAGTTATCTACACAGACAGCCCGGAAGCGGTTACCGCTCGCCATGCTGTGCTCTGGGATGCCGAAAGCACGGTGCCCGAAGAGGTACAGCACCTTGACATCACGGGCAAATCCTTTGTTCTCGGCGTGGGTTGCCGTCGTGGGGTCGAGCCCTTGGAACTGCGGCTCATCGCGGAAGGCCATCTCTCCGATCTCGGTTTGCGGCCTGAACACATCGCCGCCATTGCCTCGTGCGACGTGAAAGCCGATGAGCCCGCCATCCTCGAATTGGGCGAAAAGTGGCAGGTGCCCGTCGAGTTCCACGCCGCCGCCCGGCTTGATGCCGTGCCCGTGCCCACGCCCTCGGCCAAAGTCCGTGAAAAGGTCGGCACCGCTTCGGTGAGCGAGGCCGCGTGCCTGCTTTCCGCCGGATACGGCTCAATCCCCCAGCCCACACTGTACGCCCCGAAAGCCGCCTTTGGAGACGTCACGCTGGCGCTGGCCCGCCTGCCGCACCTCTCCGCACCCAAGGCTACTCGCGGACAGATCGTGGTTGTGGGGCTCGGCTCCGGCGTTCCCGAGCAGATCACGCCCGAGGTGGATGCCGCGCTCAGCGAGCGCGGGCTCATCGCATCGACCGGCAAGACCGGATCGGTGGTCTCGCTGGTTGCCGGCGGAGCGATTCTGGTGGGCGTTCTTGTTGTTGGCGTCGTTGGCGAGCTGTGGATTCCTATGGTCATCTCGGTGGCGCTCACCCTTATCGGCATGGTGCTGGGGTGCACGCTTAAACGGTTGACACCCGAGGGCGCTGAGCTCCGGGCCCGCTGCGACGCTTTCGTGCGGTGGCTCAAGGAGTATGAGGCACGCGACTGCGCCGCTCCTTCCGATCCAGCGCAGTGGGGCGACATCTTGGTCTATGCCGTCGCGCTTGGGCTCGACTCCGAGCTCGTGAGGGACCTTGCTCGGCTCATCCCCTCCGAAGCGGTGGTTGCCGGCGGATATTACATTGATTGAGAAAATTAGGAACTTACTTTCAATGACAAGATAATTAAGATGGATAGAGGTAATAATGCAGATATTAGTAGATGCAGATGCTTGTCCGGTGGTGGGCATTGTTGAATAATTGGCAGAAAAATATAATATTCCGACAACATTGCTTTGTGATACGAACCATGTGCTATATTCAGATTATAGCGATGTGATTATTGTCGGAGCAGGAGCTGATGCAGTGAGCTGATGCAGTAGATTACAAGCTGATTAGCATTTGTCATAAGGGTGATATTGTGGTATCTCAGGATTATGGGGTAGCTGCTATGGCACTTGGGAAAGGTGCGTATGCCATTCACCAATCAGGTAAGTGGTATACTGATGAAAATATAGACCAAATGCTGATGGAGAGACACCTTAATAAGAAAGCAAGACGAGGTTCTCACAAAAATCATATAAAAGGACCGAGAAAACGTACAGAAGAAGATGATGTGCGCTTCGCTCAATCTTTTGAAAAAATGATACAGACAATCATACAGGTAAGATAGCAGAAGGAATGCTGATAAAGAGTCCGGCATAAGGGGGATTTTGATGAATACAGAAATAAAAAATATGTGGAGAAAAAAATCATGGTCCATTCCAGATTTATTAGGAAGTAAAAGTGAATATACAAAGATTGTTATAGGATTGATCCAGCAGATTGCATCTGGTAATGCAAACGGTATGGATGATTTCCCTAAATTGGAAGGTGTCTTTGAGCCTAGAACATGGAGAGAATATGTCCCTTTTCTGAAAGGAATTGGAATCGTTGGAAATCATAACGGAAGTTTGTGTTTATCAGAAACAGGCGAATGGTTACATAGAAATTTGTCATTTTATAATATTGCAAGTGTGATGCAAGAGAGGTTTCGTATATTTGGAGAGATTTTATATGTGTTAGATTCTGAACCAAGCACCGTGCAGGAAGTTGATGAAAAAATTTGTGATTTATATAAATTGAAGTGGAAAAATTGTTCTAATACAAGAAAAAGAATGGATTGGCTAGAAGTATTAGGGCTTATTGATATTATTGGAAATCGAAAATGGGTAGTAACTGAAAGTGGGAAAAGAGCATTGAAAGAATGGATTCTAGTTACTCCAGAAATGCTGGATTCATTCGAAGATGCTGAAGTTTCTTACAAGATTAGCGAGGCTCCGACAGAAATATCAAATATGATACAGGAATTATATGATAACAATTTATTACAGAAAGAGCGTTGTACATATAATTTGTGGTCTCCAAGTCCAAATAAAATTGAAAATTTAAGAAAAATATTAGAGTATTCGTGTGAAAAGGTAACAAGGATAGAGCTGTTTAAATATATTGGTGATGAGTTTAATTTGAAGGTAAGCAGTATAGAGTCAATGATGCCATTTCTGAAGGCTTCTGGGTTACTGGAAGAAGTTGGAAGAAATATATATATTACCAGTTCGGTTGCCAAGGAATGGTGTGAAACAGGAGTGGATATAGACTTTATAAGGATTTTGCATTGCCATTATCGTTTTGTCGGAGAAATGATTCTTTTTGCAGAAAACGATGTTACAAGGAATGAAATTTATCAAGAAGCAAAGGAATATGGTCTTAATAATGAAAAGGCAAGATGGATAGCTGGTTTTTTGGTTGAAGCTGGATTATTAGAAGAACCACAGTACTTGCATTTAAAGGCAACAACCTTTGGCATGGAATTTGCGAATACGCTTCCATTGACAGATAAAAATGTATATATGGAGGAAATAAATAGTAAGGAAAATATAGTTGCCGAAACAAAAAAGAATCCATCTGAAAATGATTTGTTTGAGAGATTAAGTGCAGCAGCATTAGATCCATTAGCAGAGGGAAAAGCTTCAGGAGTAGCTTTTGAAGAAGAGATTGCAAAAGTATTTAGATATATGGGTTTTGAAGCGAAAAGAGTAGGTGGACCAGGAAATACTGATGTAGTAGTACGTTGGATAGATGATGAAGGAAAAAAAGTAACGGCTATCGTTGACGCAAAGTCAAAATCAAGTGGTCAGGTTTCACATAATGATGTGAGCGATGTGGCAATCGATGCTCATAAAGAGAAGAATAATGCTGATTATGTTGCAATTGTAGGTGCTGGATTTAGTGGTGATACAATAAAGAACTTTGCATCAAGGAAAAAAGTTGCCTTAATAACGGATCAGGAATTGATTGATATAGCAAAAAAAGCAGAAGAACTGGGATTAAATTTGCAGGAGATTGCGATAATATTTCAATCTCCTGATGGAAAATCAAGATTACAAGAGTTGATTTCAACAAAGCAAAGAGAACAGAATTTAATTGAACTAATCGTTGCTACTTTTAGAAAAGAGCAAGAGATGTTGGAAAGTATTTCTGCAAGAGATATGTTTTTGTTATTAAGAATGACGGATAATTCTCCTTCTCTTGAAGAAATTTTAAATGTTTTTTCTCTTCTTTCAACGGATGAGATAGATGTTTTAGAGATGAATAAACAAGCATCTGCAAAGGAAAATACAACATACACGATGAAAAATGCTAAAGCAACAGTAAATAGATTGAAGATGATTGCAAATGCAATAGAAAAAGGGATAGAGAAATAAACATAACATAAAACAAACACAATTTTAGTTAGGATGACACATGAAATTATTATCAAAAGATATCAATACTTCGGACACCGAAACAAAAGATACATGTAATAATGACAAATACCATACCCCCGAACAGGCATTAAAAATTTTGTTTGGATATGATTCGTTCAGAGCGGGACAGAAATCTGTCATTGACAGCATTTTGGCGGGGAGAGATGCTTTTGCAGTCATGCCGACAGGCGCAGGAAAATCTGTGTGCTATCAGATTCCGGCGGTGCTTCTGCCGGGAATCACATTGGTGGTTTCGCCGCTTATTTCACTTATGCAGGATCAGGTCAAAGCATTAAATGAGGCAGGAGTGCCGGCGGCATTTATCAATAGTTCGCTTTCTGAAAAAGATTATAATGAGACGATCAGGAGAGCGAGACAGGGCATTTACAAAATTATTTATATAGCGCCGGAGCGGCTCGCTACGGAGAGTTTTCTCACTCTTGCAAAAAGCGTACCTATTTCAATGGTGACAGTGGACGAAGCACACTGTATCTCACAGTGGGGGCAGGATTTCCGCCCAAGCTACATGAAAATTGTTGAATTTGTCAAAACGTTGGAGAAACGTCCGATCATCAGTGCATTTACAGCTACAGCAACAGAAACCGTCCGCGAAGACATTGTTTGCACGTTAGGACTGCAGAATCCTTTTACATTGGTAAATGGATTTGACAGGGAAAATTTGTTTTTTCAGGTGGAAAAGCCAAAGAATAAAGAACAGTACATTTTGAAATATATTTCCGAGCATAGCGGCGACAGTGGAATTATCTATTGTGCGACAAGGAAAAACGTTGATAATATATACGAACTGCTTAAGAGCAAGGGCATTTCTGTGGGAAAATATCATGCAGGAATGAATGCTGAGGAGCGGAAAAAAATGCAGGATGATTTCGTATTCGATTACACGAGTATTGTCGTTGCCACAAATGCGTTTGGCATGGGAATCGATAAATCAAATGTCCGTTTTGTCATTCATTATAATATGCCGCAGAGTATGGAAAATTATTATCAGGAGGCAGGAAGAGCCGGTCGTGACGGACTTGACGCTAAGTGCATTCTTTTATTTTCACCGCAGGATATTGTGATCAACCGGTTTTTATTGGATCATAAGGAAATGCAGGATCTCGATCCGGCGGACAGGGAGACGGTCAGGGAAAGGGATGTCCGGCGGCTGCAGGTGATGGAGCGATACTGCTATACAACAGAATGTCTGCGCAATTATATTTTAAAGTATTTCGGGGAAAATCCGAAAAAACCGTGTCAGGACTGCGGCAATTGCCTGCGGGAATTTGAAACTCTGGATATGACAGAAGCAGCCAAAAAAGTGATCAACTGCGTATACGAAGCGAAGGGAAGATATGGAAGGCAGATCATCATTGACACTGTTGCCGGAGCTAAGACGGCGAGGCTGGAGGAAATAGGAGCTGTTCGCTACAAGTCATACGGCGTTCTGGCAGGAACGAACAAGAATCTGTTAAGACGTTTGATCGAGCAGCTGGTATTAGAGGGATATCTTCGTGTGGGAGATTATCAGGTCCTCAAACTTGGCGATATCAGTGGTTTGAAAAATCCAGAGGCTTCTGTTTCCATTAAGATCACAGATGAAGATAAACAGCCGGAAAAGGCAGCCAAAACGAAAAAGAAAGCAAAGAGTGTGGAAACACTTACATCTTCCGGCTACAAATTGTTTGAACGACTTAAGAAACTCCGCCTTGAAATTGCACGTGAGGAAAGCATGCCGCCGTATATTATTTTCAGTGACAAGACCCTGATCGATATGGCAGCAAAAATGCCGGCTTCCAAGCCTGAAATGTTGGACGTTTCAGGTGTGGGCGAAAATAAATTTGCGAAGTATGGAGAGCGGTTTCTTGAGGTAATTGAGGAGTATAGGCGGGAAGTGGGATAGGAACAGTTAGAAATTGTGTTGAAAGAAGTTAGAACAGGAAAGGCGTGAGATGAATCTTACGTCTTTTTCTTGGATTTTATGTAAGCATATAATTACTTGAAAAATGAAATAGCATATGATAAATTATAAATGTGACGTAAAAAGTGTCACGTTTATAAAAAGGTGATTAATGTGAAAGAATTTTTGGAAAAAACATTACGGCAAAATGTAATAATGACGGAGAATAAAGAGGTATATAAAAAGCTCCCGTTAGCATATCGTGGAAGATATGATATTTTTACAGTAGAGACGAATGGTGTATTATGGATGGCTATTCATCCAAAAGATGATGCCGGACTTGTTATGTTACGTAGAGACAGAGCTGGCGTAGAAAAAATGACAGGATTAAACTGTGCAATATTCCTTGATCGAACAACATTTTATATAAAGGAAAAAATGATGGAAGAAGGAATTCCTTTTGTAATAGAAGGGAAGCAGGTATTTCTCCCGTTTATTGGATATTTGTTGAATAATGCAAATGAAAGAAAATTAGCACCGGTTCATTTAATTTCGTTTTTGACACAAAAAATGCTTTTGATAGCTATTTACGAAAGATGGAGAGACATAAAAGTATCTGAAGCAGCGGAAAAATTAAATGTTTCAAGAAAATCTGCAAGCAGATGTTTTGATGAATTGGAATGTTTAAATATTGACGTATTAGGAATGAAAGGAAAATCCAGAATAATTACTGTTCCTGATGATAGAAAACTTTTTTGGGAACAGATAAGAAATATTTTAAGAAATCCTGTGATTAAAAAATTTATTCTTAGTGAAGATATTAAACTTGACAAGATAGCAGGAATTACTGCACTGTGTGAGTATTCTCTTTTGTCCGACAATAACTATCCTACTTATGCTGTAACAAAGAAAGAAATTAGTGCCAGTGGAATAAAAAATGTGAGACAGGTTGATATATCAGAAGAAATTGGATGTGTGGTTCTGGAACTTGGATATTTTATTAATTTTGATGGAAAAGGGTTACAAGATCCATTAAGTGTTGCATTGTCACAAACAGAGGATGAACAGAAAGAAGAAAGGGTTAACATTTCAACAAAAGAGATGCTGGAGGAGTATGTATGGTTAAGGGATTAGATACGTTTCGTAAATATTTTGCTGATTATGAAAAACAGTGTGTTCTGATCGGAGGAGCAGCATGTGACATTGAATTTGAAAGCAATGAAGCAAGCTTTAGAGCCACAAGAGATTTGGATATGGTTTTAATTATTGAAGCACTTACACCAGAGTTTGGAGGGAAGCTATGGCAATTTATTTTAGATGGAAAATATAGAAATAAGTCAACAAATGGAGAAAAGCCTCAGTTTTATAGGTTTGATAAACCGGAAGACGATTCATTTCCCAAAATGATTGAATTGTTTTGCAGAAGTGATTTTGAATTAGTTAAATCAGAAGGAATTACACCAATTCATATAGATGATGAAATATCCAGCTTATCGGCGATACTGTTAAATGACGACTATTATAAAGTACTTATTGATGGAAAGGTTTTGAGAAATGGACTGTCAATTCTTCGACCTGAATATATAATTCTTTTCAAAGCGAAAGCATATCTTGATTTAAAAATGAGAAAAGAAATGGGAGAAAAAGTCGATTCCAGTGATATAAAAAAACACAAAAAAGATGTTTTGCGTATCGCTTCGGAGCTTATGCTTGAGAAAATAGAAGATTTGCCAACAACAGTAAATGCTGATATACATAATTTTATTCAAGCCTTGGATAAAGAACCATTTGACCAGAATTCTTTAAAGGAATATGGATTAAAAAATGAGGACGTTGTAAATTTGTTAAAGCAGATATATGAGGAATAGAATAAATTATATTTTGAAAAGAATACATAAATAAAGTTGTTATAATTAATCAAATATATGATAATATGAACGAGTGATACAAGATATAAATGTAGTTTAACTTGTAAATTAATAATAAAAGTGTATTGTAACAATATGCCATATATAATATCCTTAAATGCCTAGGATAAATATAAAGTATATTTGGACTATTTTAGGATTGAAAAGTAGTTCAAAGTATTCATAGCTTCATGGTAAAGCGTTTACTTGATATTACAAAGAGAGTTAAAAGTATAAATTTATATAAAAAGCTGTGTTTAGGTAATGATATAAAAAATTACGATATATGTTCAGATAATTTATTATTATCAGAACTTGAGATAACTGAGAGGAGGATGATTAAATGACTTCTAATTTCAAATTTTTAGAAACAGAATTTCCGGTTCTTGCAAATTTTGGTAGTTTGGCGGAACAGTATTGTTATACGGATCCTAACTCTTGCTTGATGAAGTTGGGGATGATTGGTGAAACGATTGTAAATCTAATATTTACATATGATAGAATTCCAGTTCCTTATAATAATTCTGCCGTTAATCGTATCAATGTATTATCTTCAGAAGGACTTTTAACAAAAGACCTTGTTGATATTTTGCATGCACTTCGTAAAGTAAGAAATAAAGCTGTACATGAAAATTATGCAGAAGTATCTGATTGTCCAATTTGCTTACAGATGGCTTATAGTTTATCGGAATGGTTTATGCAGACTTATGGTGATTGGAACTATCAGCATCACGATTTTGTTATGCCTGTAAAAGTTACAGGAAAAAAATCTACTATTAACAAAGTAAAGGAAGAAGAAAAAGAAGAAGAACTTACAAAAGCTGCGATTGCTTTTGCTGAGCAGTCTGAAAAAATTGACAAGAAAGTACGTCAGAAACAGGCGAACAGAATGGCGAGTCAACGTCAAAAATCAGAAGTGGAAACACGTTATATGATTGATGAACAATTACGTCAGGTAGGCTGGGAAGCAAATACGCAGGAAATTCGTTATTCAAAAGGAACAAGACCGTCAAAGGGAAGAAATTTAGCAATTGCTGAATGGCCTACAGATTCTACTGTTAACAAAAAAGGATATGCTGATTATGCTTTGTTTGTTGGGAAAAAACTTGTGGGAATCATTGAGGCAAAGGCTGAACATAAGGACATTCCATCAGTTATTGACTATCAAGGAAAAGATTACCCAAGAAATATCAGGAAAGAAGATGCTGAATATCAGATTGGTAGTTGGGGGGAATATAAAGTTCCGTTTACATTTGCTACAAATGGCAGACCTTATCTTGAACAGTTTAACGAAGAAAAAGGAACACACCTTGTAGTTGCAGGAAAGATTCATTATGAACCATTTGGTATTTATCCTGGAACAAAGAAAGACTTAAAGGACATTGCCAAGGGCGATAAGATTGCAGTTCCAAACGACACAACTAATGAAGCAAGAGCGCTTTTATTATTACAGGATAACGGAATCATCAAATTAAAAGATGGAGCAGGAATCAAGGCAACAGTAAATGACATTGAAGAAAATCCTAACAACATTGAAATCGTAGAACTTGAAGCAGCTCAGGTACCAAGAGTAGTAAACGAAGTAGCTTATGTAGTATTAAATGGTAACTATGCATTAGAAGCAAATTACACAGTAAAGAAAGACGCATTAGCTTATGAAAAGTCAGATTCAGAAGCAGCAAAAACATACGTTAACGTAATTGCAGTAAAAGAAGGCAACGAAAACAGCGAAAAAATCAAAGCTTTAGTAGATGTATTAAAGTCAGATTCAATTAAGAAATTCATCAATGAAAAGTATGATGGAGCGGTAATCGTATACGATGGAGAATAAGAACATAATATAAGATGTAAAAGGCTATTGCAGGGCGTATCAGAGACTTGCAATAGTCTTTTTTTCTAACATAAGATATGATATAATTCTATGGAAATAACCAATCATACAAGGGGGACAAAGATGCTCAGTATTGCAATATGTGATGACCAGCAGGATTCGTTAGAAACAATAGAAGAAGAATTACATAGATCATCTAAAAATTTAAATGTTGAAATTGAAACCCATCTATATACAGACGGAAATGATATGCTTGGACAGATGAAGAATAATAAAGACTATTTTGATGTTGTGTTTTTAGACATTGACATGCCCAAAATATCAGGTCTTGACGTGGCTGCAAAGATGAGAAGTATAAATCAGGAAATTTTACTTGTATTCATTTCGGCACATGAACAGTATGTGTTTGACTCAATAGATTACAGTCCCATTAAATATATTAGAAAATTAAAAATGCATGATGAAATAGAACTGGCATTGAAGAAAGCCAATAAATGTATTAATAGCAGAAATACAAAAACAATTATAATCAAAACGGGTGATGGGGAAATTCGTCTAAGACATGATGATATTATGTATTTTGAAATGTATAGGAGAAGAATAACAGTATATATAAATAATGGGAAAGCAATAGAATTAAAGGAAAGAAAAACAATCAAATCTCTTTATGAAGAGTTAGATGACGAGGATTTCGTACAAATACATAGTGGTGGAATAGTTAATGTAAAATACATATATGAATATTCGGGATATAGTATAACCCTAGACAATGAAACGAAACTTGTAATAAGCAGAAGCAGGCTGAAAGAAGTAAAAGCACAAATGGCAAGGTATTGGAGGAATAGAGTATGACAGCATTATATTGGGTAGTTGATTGTCTGGCAACATTGGTTGAGTGTATAGTCTGTTGTGCCTTTACGGGAATATTTGTAGAAAAAAAGAATGTTAAAAAAAGAATATTGGTGTATTCAGTATTCTTTAGCCTCTTTATTATTATGATGAATAAAATCAGTCTTTTTTCTTCATTAAATGGAGTGATGTCAATAGTAATATTGGCATCCTTACAGGTGGCAGTTTATACAAGAAAAATTAAAACACTAATATTGTCAACGGTAATATTTTCAATAATAGATATGGCAATAGATTTTACAGTAGTACAAATGGGAGCAATAGTATTTAGTATAAATACAGGAGAGG
>ENA-ORVG01003824-ORVG01003824.1-human-gut-metagenome-genome-assembly--contig:-NODE-3824-length-11152-cov-3.616833_pt1 | contig 11152 bp, 7 predicted proteins | sample MGYA00242091_ERZ509233 | MGnify/ENA primary metagenome ERZ509233 (study PRJEB26280, sample SAMEA2338840) | human gut metagenome | biome: human gut; feature: human-associated habitat; material: faeces... | reverse complement strand
TTGAGAATCAGGATACATTTGCGGTGATCGGTGCATCTGTTGCAGAAAATTTTGGGGTACAGATGCCGGAAGGCACGATTGGAAGATCAATATTGAAGGAGTTGCAGTAGGTAAATAAAACTGCTGGTGGGGAGAATATGGGCGAACTGTATTTATATCAGAAATTCCCCTTCTTAAGTCAGAAAAAAAGGAGCTGTCTGAAATATATTTTCGGACTGCTCCTTCTTTTTACTACCTATCGAATGCCTTTGAAAGTGACAGTTTTGCGCATTCCTCGTTTCAGGAATAATTTTTTATAATTTTTGGCCTGTTTTCTTGGAACATAGACTTTCATTTTTGCAGGTGTTCCTTTAAAGGCATTTGAACCAGTGTATTTCTGCGATAATCCTGGAGACTGAATGTTCAGTGTTCTTAATTTCTTACATCCGTAGAAACATTGCTTTCCAATTAACCGAACGGATCTTCCAACTTTTACAGAAGACAGTTTAGGGCATTTATAGAAAGCATAATTTTTGATCTGAACAACGTTATTTCCGATGGATACCTTTTTCAGATATTTGTTGTTTTTGAAAGCTTTGTTTCCAACAGAGGTTACAGTGTAATCCAGACCATTGAGTGTAATGCGGTCCGGAATATTAATAACACTCGATTTTTTATTTACGGGTTTTGTATACTCCAGAGTTTGAGTGCCGGTTACCTTATATATGCCATTACTTGCTGTATGTTTGACAGGCATTCCAACTGGGTAAGGTCTTGGAGTCGGAGTACTGGTAGGCTTCGGAGTCGGAGTATTGGTCGGCTTTGGAGTCGGAGTTGTGACTCCTTGAGCAGAATCATAGAATTCTACTTGCGCGGTGTAGGATTTCTTTGTAACTCCGTCTGGTGCAGTTAATGTATAAATGACCGGATTGGTAAAATCATGTGGGGTTCCACTCCAAAAGGCAGCCGGAAGGGAAGTACCGTAACTGTAGCCAAAATCAATAGATGGTTTCAGGGCAGTTACATTTGTGCCTTTTGGCAGCCGGAGAATGATCGTGTCCGTTCCAATCTCTCCGATGACATCCTGTTTAAGTTCCGGGTTATCCGAGGCACGCAGTACGAAACTGTAAAATTTTGCTTCACTGGAAGCAAGTACATGTAATACAATTTTTACCGATAAGGTCGCTTTTGTCTGAGTATCCTGAACAGTGTACAGTGACTCGTAAGTGCCGACAGGAGCAGTAACTGTTCCTGAGTAATAGAAATAAGAGTAACTGGAACTGTCAGGTATATTATTTCGGCTCAGTCCGGACGGAAGATTCTCGCTGACAACGGTTGTCTTGTACTCGCCACTGCCGCCGGTTACGTTGCCGGAATAAGCATATTGAGTGTTCTTGGTTCCAGTGCACAGATAAAGCTCTGTATCTGTGATCTGCAGAGGAGCCAGTACACTGAGAGTCGAGGAAACTGCAGTTACAGTTCCATACTGTCCTGGTAATATATCTGTAGCATAAAACAGAAGAGAGCTTCCGCTGTCTGAAGCAGTCATAATATGCTCTTTGTCAATCGCAGTAACATTTGAAGCAGCGCCAAGTGCTATATGAATTCCATAGGTATCCAGAGTATCAGTAGTAATTATTGGAGAAAGGGTTCCATTGCTGTAAACAATCTGAAGCTTTATTCCCGAAAGATCCAGCTTATCTCCGATGGTGTACTGAGTCTTTGATGGCGAAGAAAGAATATTCAGTTTTGTTGGTGTATTTGCTGCAACAGAAATCTTCTGTGTTACTTTTGCACCAAAATAGTCAAAAGTAACTTCTGTATCAGAAGAAGTCAGCGCACGCGTTTTATCATAAGTATATCCGCTGTAAATATAGGCATAGCGACCGCCTATGGTAGCAAAGAAGCTGACACCGGATGGATTGAACAGATCTCCCTCTGTATAGGAAAGTCTGGATGGTTTTGCTGATATCTGGAGACTTGTAATATCACTTGTTTTTGGAGCAACGACAGGAAGTAAATAACTGGTCTGTCGGCCTTTGTATGTTACAGTAATCTGGCAGGTATGTGCCGATGTATTATCAAAACCGCTGACCATATCCCGCGTAATGGAAACTTTCGTTTTGTTGTTTATAACAAGCGTTCCGAAGCTCCATGGTGTTTCACCAATATAACAGGAGGACGGAGTATATTTTACAGAAAGTGAAGTAATGTCTGAGGAATCGGTTCGAGCCGGGATTCCATCATCAGACATTTTCCAGTCAGCTCCAAAAGACCATCCCTGGTAAGAGGAAGAATCCTTCATCTGTGCATCTGTCAGCAGACCACCGGTTGAAGGTACTGCAGCAGTAGAACCGACCAGATTTCCAGATCCCGTTTTTCCATAACAGTTCAGGATGTGACCATTTAATCCGGTTGAAGAATTTATTACATTTGCAGCTGCAAGACCGCAAATTTGTCCAACAGAAGAGGAACCACCGGAAACTTTAATCTGACCGGCATGCAGACATTCTTTGATCACACCACCCATACCACCGAATTTTTGGGTTTCACCGGCAATACCACCGACATAAAGAGGATAAGAAGTGCCGTTTTCCTGGGTGACAGAGATGATTCCATTGCTGACACACTTTTCTATTGTACCAATATTTAATCCGGCAATACCGCCGACCCAGCCTTTCATAGCTGGCATAGACAGATTTATATTCAGGCGGGCCGTACACCCACTGATGATTCCGGCAAGTTCGTTCTGACCGGCAATACCGCCAAATTCAGGAAAGACCATGGATCCATCGCCACCCATATGCCCGGTGACCGTGCCGGAAACAGAACATTCCTGAATCTTTCCCTGATTATATTGTGCAATGACACCCTGTACATTCTGGCTGTCATCGTCAAAATCAGCTACAATTCGCAGATTTTCAATGGTTCCGTCATTTTGGGCGATAAGCGGTTTTTTCAATCCGTAAATAGTGTGTGAATTACCATCTAAGTGTCCACTGAAATAATTTACAGAGAAATTAATATTTCCATTTGTCTGAATATCTTTGGTCAGACTGTAATAAGCACCCGGATGATCCGAGATAAGGTTCAGGTCATCGAGAGAAGTGATCTTATATGGATCAGAGGCAGTACCACTACCTTCAGATGGAGCTGCAGAAGTGGTGCGATTTCCGACGATACGGTAAATAATGCTGGAGCTTCCGTTGGCAGGAACCGTGAATTTCCCATTTTTCAGTTTTATAATGACTGCAGAAGCTGCAGGCAGCGTATAGTTCTGGTTACTGTTTCCGGAAAAAACAGGAAATGTTGCAGCCTTTCCGGCGGCAATACGGTCACCAGAGAAACTGTAATTGCCGTAGAGATCGCCGGCAGCGATTGCGGTATAGAAATCAGCCATTAATGTCTTAAATGGAATGCCGGTTACCTGCGTCAGGTATTCTTCACAGGTAAGGGTGGAGGCATCTATCTGGTAAAATTTTGGCAGGACATCCATTGGTTTATAGCTTCCGGCCATACGGTCGATCACATAACGCATAAAAAGATAAGGCATGCCGTAATCCTGCGCCGTATCATCACGGTAGGTCTGATAGATCAGTGAAGAGCCGCTTCGAATAGCGGTACTTCCGGCAATGCCGTTTAACCATCCGCTGGAATCAATGCCACCCCAGAGATAGTCCATGGCAGTCACAGCCAGTCCCTCATTGAGCCACATATATCTGCCGGTATTGGAAAATCTGGTTTTCAGCCAGAGCAGTGCATGCTGTCCTTCGTGTACAAGCAGACCGTTTCTTTTGGACATTTCACCGGAAACATAGGCAGATGCAGAAGGAGTGTTGATATGGATTGCTGTGATGTCTGTGTCATACATGTACATGCCGCTTGCGGAAGATAAAGTTTCGAGAAGAATTGAAATTTTACCGGAATTATCTTCATATGGGATGTTACCACCGGCCAGAGTATTCAGGATTCGATAAGGTTGTCCGTCATATACACCTGCCATATCCTTTGCGATTGAGGAAGTCTTACCAGCTGCATCGTAACTGGCTTTCATATCTTTATCCATCCAGATATAGCAGTGTTCACCAATGCCGATGCATACATAAGTTTTGCCTGTACTATTTGAATGATAGATATATTTTTCCTGCCCGATGTAGTAACTTGTGGCAGCAGACTGTGCAGCTGCTGCGGAAAGGGCAGATGAAGAAAGAACATTATAATCACTGGTGTCAGAAGCTTTTTTGAGAATCTGGGACGCAGGCAGATTGGCTGCGCTGCTGCCAGTGCTGAGATAAGAAGAGACAGTATCTGTACCATCGTCAAAAACCAGAGTTCCGGTATTTTGAGATGAAGAGGTGTCTGTATTTATAACAACGGCATATTCTCCGGAAACAGTCTGTCCTGGTGAGCCTTCAACAGCATCTGCTGATACAGAAAAACAGCAGAACAGACCTGTGAACAGAAAACCGATTCCCATAGAGAGAGGAAAAAATTTTTTCTTTTTCATAGGGTTCCTCCAGTTTTATTTTTCGGTTTTTATTTTACCATCAGACTGGTGTAAAAGCTATTCTTTTCGCAGAAAATGCAATATCATGAAGAAAAGTAAACAGAAACGTAACCTGCCTGTGATTCAGGACAATAATTTGTTCTGTTGGCGATATTGTCTTGGTGACATCCCGTAAATGTTACGGAATGCTCTGGAAAAATGAAGCTGGTTTGGATATCCAACCTGAACGCTGATGTCACCAATGGACAGGCTGGTGCTGGTAAGCAGAGAGGTTGCTTTACTCATTCGATAGCGGATCAGGAAGTCCTGTGGAGACTGTCCGATCATATCTTTGAAAACTTTACCAAAATAGCTTCGATCAAGATTGCATCGATTAGCCATATCTTCGACTGTAATAGGTAATGCATAATTTTGTTCAATAAAAGAAAGTGCTTCCTGTGCGTAAAATCTAGAAAGCTTTCCGCCCTGAAGCCTTTTTTTATTGGAAGAACCCTGGATAAGGGCATCCATAATAAGATATAACTGACCAATGATTCCAAGTGGGCGGGAATTGTCCGGGTATTGTGTCAGACGCAGCATTTCATCGCGAAGCTTATCTGCTGCTGTATCGGAAATGGGATGAAAGACCGGATGATCGTTGGACAGTCCGGCTTCTTCCATCAGCTCTTTTGCACGCAGTCCATCGAACTCTACCCAGACGTATTCCCATGGGAATTTCTGGTCAGCACTGTAAAGATTGATACGCCCCGGTTCAATGAGAAAGCCGGAATGTGCTTCCATATGGTAAACAGCATTGTCATCTTTTTCTGTAACACTCAGCATTCCTTTGCCGGAAATAATATAGTGAAAAAGATAATGATTACGTACAAATGGACCATAAGAATGCAGCGGTTCACATTTCTCGTAGCCGTACTGATACACGGTCAGGTCAAGAAAACGTTCATCGGAAAATATATGAAAAATAGAATCTGACATGGTTTTTATCATTTCCTCCTACAAAATATAGTAAAATATGCATAAAAACGAGATACAGAAATCGTACAATTTTAACGAAATATCGCTATTTAGTGCTATTATATACCATAATGCGTAGTAACATCAACATTATTCTGGAAATAACGCATTATGGTATATTTTGATGTTATCGATCTATGTACGAAGCTTTTCTTTTGGTGTTAGAATCAAATCAAACAGAGATGACCGGTCTGAATCTGAACTGCCAGATGGCAGTGAATAGCTGTAAAGAAGGGAGAAACAAATGGGAAAGCATAAGGTAGGTGCTGTTTTCCTTGCGGGAGTTCTGGCAATGGGAACAGTTATGACAGGATGCTCCGGAAAGGACGAAACAGAGGGCAAAACTGTAATTGAAATGGTACAGTATAAACCGGAGGCGGTAGATATTTTTGAACAGTTTCAGGATGAGTTCAATGCGACACATGATGATATTTATTTAAAGATTGATTCACCGAACGATGCAATGACAATCCTGAAAACAAGATTTATCCGCGAGGATAATCCGGATATCATCGGAATTGGCGGGGATATTAATTATTCCAATTTTCTGGATGCAGACATGCTGATGGATATTTCTGATTTTGAAGGACTGAACGATATTAAAGAGAAATATCTTGAGATGAACAAAGATCTGGAATATGTGCCGAAAGATGGTGTTTATGCCGTTCCGTATATGGCAAATGCAGCTGGAATTCTTTTTAACCGGGATATGTTTGAAGAACATGGCTGGGAGGTTCCGACCACATGGACAGAATTTACGAATCTTTGTGATCAGATCCAGTCAGAAGGAATCCAGCCATTATATTTTGGTTTTAAAGATACATGGACTACACTGGCACCGTGGAATGCAATTGCAGTAAGTCTGTGCGATTCTGATCTGACTTATCAGGTAAACAGTGGAAAAACAACTTTTGCAGAAAATTACAGAGAAGTGGCAGAAAAGGAAAAAGCGCTTCTTACATATGGACAGAAAGATCCGGTGTCTCAGGGATATAACGATGCCTGCACTGCATTCGCAAGAGGAGCATCTGCGATGTTTACAATTGGAAGCTATGCGATCTCTCAGATCAAATCTGTAAATCCGGATATGAATATTGGTTCTTTTGTATTTCCGGCAAATGAAGATGCAGATAAAAATGTGCTGAATTCCGGAAATGATCTGATGTTCTGCGTGATGAAAGATTGTAAAAATAAAGAGGCAGCCTATGAAGTGCTCAGTTATATGCTCGAAGATGAAAATGTCAAAAAATATCTGAATGCACAGAGCGCTGTTCCATGTAAAAAAGGTGATTTTGAGATTACTCCGGAGCTGGAAGAAATGCGTGATTATATCGAAAACGGTATTGTAGCGGATTATCAGGACCATCATTACCCGAGCGAAATGTCAGTAGATGCAATGATCCAGACATATCTGATGGATGACAGTGCTGATGCGACAGATACATTTATGAAACGATTTGACAAAGAATGGATTCGCTACAACAGAGATGTCGTGGCAAAAGTAAAAGCATATGAGGAGGGTAATGATCATGAATAAAAAACATGGTGCGTGGAGCAAAAATGAAAAGATATTTCTTGGCCTGCTGGCACCGATTCTGGTTCTTTTCTTCTGCTTTAATACATTACCGCTGATCAAAGGTTTTTATTACGGACTTACAAACTTCCGCGGATATGGAAGTTATGATTTTGTAGGACTGCGGAACTTTGCAGAAATTTTCCAGGATTCCCGTGTGGGTCACTCATATCTGTTTACATTTAAATATGCGTTGGTTATGACAATTGTGGTCAATCTTCTCAGCCTGATCCTGGCACTGGGACTGAATAGCAAGATCCGTGGAAAAAATGCGCTCAGAGGAATCTATTTTGTACCAAATATTCTGGGAGGTCTGGTTGTCGGTTATATCTTCAGTTTCATTTTTACATATATTCTGCCAACGATCGGAGAAGTAACAGGAATTGATTTCCTGAAAACAAGTCTCCTTGGAAGTACAAAATGGGCATGGATCGCAATTGTGATCGTCGGAGCATGGCAGGGAATAGCGATGAATACGATCATTTATATTTCCGGTCTGCAGACTGTTCCGGAAGAAGTTTATGAGGCATGTATGCTGGATGGAGCATCCGGATGGAAAAAATTTAAGAGCATTACACTTCCATTGATCATGCCATTTGTAACAATTAACCTTGTCCTTTGTATGAAAAATGCGCTGATGGTATTTGACCAGATCATGTCTTTGACAAAAGGTGGCCCGTCACAGAGCACAGAGTCCATTTCTTATCTGATCTATAACAATGGTATGAGTGGAGGACAGTTTGGTTTCCAGAGTGCGAATGCATTTGTATTCTTTATTGTGATCGTTGCGATATCACTGTTTCAGATGAAATTCCTGGGAAGTAAGGAGGAGCAGTTATAATGAGCAGAACAAAGAAAAAAGAAGGCGCTGTTCGTGGTAAGACTACAAACAGGATTATTAATATTTTACTGGCACTTGGCTGCCTGACGGTTTTATTTCCACTGTATATGACAGTGATCATTGCATTTAAGAAGCCATCGGAAATGACAAATGATGTAGCTGGTGCACTGGCATTCCCACAGAAATGGAGTTTTGAAAACTTTGCAGAGGCAATGCGTGTAACTGATTTCTGGCATTCTCTTGGAAACAGTCTTCTTATTACCGGGGTAACTGTGGTATTATGTATATTAATACATTCACTTGCCGGTTATCTGATCGGAAGAAAGATGAAGCAGCGTAAGATATTTAAGATTTCTTACTATTACATTGTAAGTGGTATGTTTGTACCGTTTGCGGTTCTTATGATGCCGCTGGTAAAAGAAACTGCACAGCTGGGAATCGCAAACCGCTTTGGTGTTATTGTATTGTATGTTGTGTTTTTTATGCCGATGAATGTACTGCTTTATTCCGGATATCTGAATAATATCCCGATGGCACTGGAAGAGGCCGCCTGTGTGGATGGAGCCGGAGTATGGCAGACTTACTGGAAGATTATTTTTCCAAATATGAAACCGATGCATGCAACAGTAGCAGTTCTCACAGCAATGAGTACCTGGAATGACGTTATGACTCCACTGGTCATCATGTCCGGTACAGATCAGAACACACTGCCGCTGGCACAGCTGAATTTCCAGACGCAGTTCGGAACGAATTATAACCTGGCATTTGCATCTTATCTTCTGGCATTACTTCCAATTTTAATCTTTTATATCATCTGCCAGAAGCAGATTATCAATGGTGTTGTAAACGGAGCAGTAAAATAATTCTTGAAAAAGACAGAAAGGGAAAACGACAATGGCTATCAATATAAAGAATCAGATTTTTACTCTTCATACAAAAAACAGTACTTATCAGATGAAAGTGGACGAGCAGAATATGCTTATTCACACTTATTACGGAAACCGTACGGATGATACGGACTGTTCCTATCTGATTCGTATGGCAGACCGTGGATTCAGCGGAAATATCCCGGGGACTGACAGAGAGCGTGTATATTCTCTGGATTTTCTTCCGCAGGAGTTTCCGGTATATGGCGACGGAGATTATCGTGTAGATTGTCTGAAAGCAGACCTTGGAAGCGGTGTACAGGACGGGATGTTTTTCTTTGACAGCTATCAGGTAAGAGAAGGAAAATATAACATTCCGGGGCTTCCGGCATTCTTTTCTTCTGAGAAATCAGAAGGAGAGACACTGGAGATCGTTCTGAAAGATGCTGTTGAAGAAGTCTATGTACATCTTCTTTATGGAGTCTTTGAAGAGCTGGATATCATTACAAGAGCAGCAGTAGTCGAAAACCGTACAGAGGGTGATATCCAGATTTCCAGAATTATGAGTGCGTGTCTGGATCTTGGAATGGGAAAATATGATCTGATTCATTTTTATGGAAAACATGCCGGTGAGCGTCAGATGGAAAGAAACAGTCTGCCACACGGCATCACGGAGCTTCGCAGTACCCGTGGAACTTCCAGTCACCAGCATAATCCTTTTGTGATTCTTGCGGATAAAGACACTACAGAGAGTACTGGTGAGTGCTACAGTGCATCTTTTCTGTACAGTGGCGGTTTTCATGCACAGGCAGAAGTAGATCAGTTTAATCAGACAAGACTGGTCATTGGAATTGATGACTATGATTTTTCCTGGAAACTAAAAAAGGGTGAAAGCTTCAGCACACCTGAGGTATGTCTGACATACAGTGCAGATGGATTTTCAAAGCTGTCCCAGACTCTGCATCAGGCAATCGTGTCGAATCTGATCCGCAGCTGCTGGAAAGACAGAGTGCGCCCGATTCTGGTAAATAACTGGGAAGCAACCTATTTTGATTTTAACAAAGACAATCTGATTGCAATTGCAAAAGAAGCGGCAGAACTGAATCTGGATATGCTGGTACTGGATGATGGATGGTTTGGAAAAAGGGATGATGATAACTCATCTTTAGGTGATTGGTTTGTTAATGAAGAGAAGCTAAAAGGTGGATTAAATAAATTGGCAACAGAAATAAATGAAATGGGATTACAATTTGGGTTGTGGTTTGAACCTGAAATGGTATCACCAATAAGTGAACTTTACAAAGAACATCCAGACTGGTGTATTCACATTCCAGGAAGAAATAGGTCTGAAGCTAGAAGACAATTAATATTAGATTATTCAAGAGAAGATGTTTGTAATTATATAATAGAAAAAATAAGTGAGGTATTATCATCAGCTCCAATCTCTTATGTAAAATGGGATATGAACAGAAATATGTCAGAGATAGGTTCTGCTAAATTACCAGCTAATAGACAAAGAGAAGTAGCACATAGATACATACTAGGTTTATATAAAGTTTTAGAGGAAATAACTACAAGATTTCCTGATGTATTATTTGAAAGCTGTTCAGGTGGAGGGGGAAGGTTTGACCCAGGAATGTTATACTACATGCCACAAACTTGGACTAGTGACAACACAGATGCTATAGAAAGATTAAAGATACAATTTGGAACAAGTATGGTTTATCCAAATGCATCTATAGGATGCCATGTATCTGCTGTTCCTAATCATCAAGTTGATAGGATAACACCTATAGAAACTAGGGGAGTAGTTGCTATGAGTGGAAATTTTGGTTATGAGTTAGATATAACTAAGCTTCCTGAAAGTGAAAAAGAAATTATAAAAGAACAAGTAAAACTATACAAAGAAATAAGAGAGACTATACAATTTGGTAAATGTTACAGATTAAGTAGTCCATTTGAAAACAATGATGTAGCTTGGATGTTTATATCTAAAGATTGTGAAGAAATTATAGTTAGCTTTGTAAGAACATTAGCAAAACCTAACTCTAAGTTTATTTCTTTAAAACTTGTAGGATTAGATGAAAGTTCAAAATATGAAATATTGGGAGAAAACATAATAGTTGGTGGAGATGAACTAATGAATATTGGTTTGAATGTTCCTGAGTTAAAAGGAGACTATCAAGCTAAGATGTGGAGATTAAAAAAAGTTAAATAAATTTATAGGGGGATAATTTCTATGAAATATGCAAAAAGGGTAATGAGTCTTACTTTAGTAATGGGATTAATGGTAAGTAGCTTAACAGGTTGTACATCAAGTAAAGATGATACAGCAAATAAAGGTGATAAAACAAAGGTAGTATTTATACAAG
>ENA-ORVG01003822-ORVG01003822.1-human-gut-metagenome-genome-assembly--contig:-NODE-3822-length-11154-cov-3.980449_pt1 | contig 11154 bp, 4 predicted proteins | sample MGYA00242091_ERZ509233 | MGnify/ENA primary metagenome ERZ509233 (study PRJEB26280, sample SAMEA2338840) | human gut metagenome | biome: human gut; feature: human-associated habitat; material: faeces... | reverse complement strand
CAATATGACGGAAAATCTGCACACAGATTGCGTGCAAAGCCGTCAGGCGGGCTTTGTGCGGTGTTGCCTTTGCTGTCTGCGGCAGTTCCGTCCGGCTTGTGCAAGTTGACGAAAAAGAAGCGGAACAGCCTGTGCTTCAGCGGCATTCCTACAAAAATAAAAAAACGCCCTTGACAAAAGAACGCTTGCATTATATAATAATAAAATGTATCGTAATGTGTCAATGCACATTTCAGCAGAATAGTATACCACATTCCGACCTCGTCTGTCAAGTCCTTTTTTTCAAATCACAGAAAAAGATTTTCCGCTGTGTGCGGAAGGTTGTAAGGGAAACAGGCGAATTTTTGTCTGACAAAGAGTTAAGGAGGTTTTTCGCCAATGGTGCATGTTACGCCAAAGCAGTGCGGGAAAAACGTTCGTATGAACTTCGGTAAGATCAACGAAGTTCTGGAAATGCCGAACCTGATCGAGGTACAGAAGAACTCGTACAAGTGGTTCCGTGAAAAGGGACTGCGGGAAGTTTTTCGCGACGTTTCTTCCATTACAGACTACAACGGCAATCTGGTACTGAACTTTACCGATTACCGCATCGATGACACCCCGAAATATACCATTGCAGAATGCAAGGAACGCGACGTGACCTATGCAGCACCGCTGCGTGTGACTGCAACGCTCTGGAACAAGGAAACCGGTGAAGTCAAGGAGAGCGAGATCTTCATGGGCGACTTCCCCCTGATGACCGAAAGCGGCACCTTTGTCATCAACGGTGCAGAACGTGTTATCGTTTCCCAGCTGGTGCGTTCGCCGGGCGTATACTACGCTTCGGAAAAGGATAAGACCGGTAAGGACCTGTTTAAGGCTACCGTCATTCCGAACCGCGGTGCATGGCTGGAATATGAAATGGATTCCAACGATGTGGTCTATGTCCGCATCGACAAGAACCGCAAGATCCCGATCACTACATTTATCCGTGCTCTGGGCACCGGCACAGACGAAGAAATTGCCGAGATGTTCGACAACGACGAGCGTCTGTCCCAGACCATTATCCAGAAGGATTCCACCAAGAACACGGAAGATGCTCTGATCGATGTATACAAGAAGCTGCGTCCGGGTGAACCGCCTACGGTGGAAAGCTCCCTGACACATCTGAACAACCTGTTCTTCGACGCGAAGCGGTACGATCTGTGCCGGTTCGGCCGTTACAAGTACAACAAGAAGCTGGGCATCGCCAGCCGTCTGGCAGGTCACGAGCTGACCCGTCCGGTGGCAGACGAAGCGACCGGCGAGATCCTCTTTGATGCAGGCGTGACACTGACTTTCGATCAGGCAATGCAGATTCAGGATGCCGGCATCAAGGAAGCCTATATCAAGGCAGAAACCAAGGAATATTTTGTCACCGAGTCCGGCGAAAACGAGATCCGCTTCATTGAAAAGGAAGCCAAGGTCATCGGCAACGGCATGGTAGACATTGCAAAATATGTGGATTTCGACTGCGAAGCACTGGGCATCAGCGAAAAGGTTCGCTACGCTGTTCTGCGGGAGATCCTCGACAGTGCGTCCAGCGAAGACGAACTCCGCACCGCGATCCGCAAGCGTGCAGATGAACTGGTGCCGAAGCACATCATTCTGGACGACATCTACGCAACGATCAGCTACTTCCTGAACCTGTGCGACGGCATCGGCAACGTCGATGACATCGACCATCTGGGCAACCGCCGTATCCGTTCGGTAGGCGAACTGCTCCAGAACCAGTTCCGCATCGGCTTCACCCGTATGGAACGCGTGATCCGGGAACGCATGAACCTGCAGGCACAGGATAACGATGTGCTCACCCCGCAGGCACTGGTCAACATTCGTCCGGTGACTTCTGCGATCAAGGAATTCTTCGGTTCCTCTCCGCTGTCCCAGTTCATGGATCAGAACAACCCGCTGGCAGAACTGACCCATAAGCGTCGTCTGTCCGCACTGGGCCCGGGCGGTTTGTCCCGTGACCGTGCCGGATTCGAGGTTCGTGACGTACACTACAGCCACTACGGCAGAATGTGCCCGATCGAAACACCGGAAGGTCCGAACATCGGTCTGATCTCCTATCTGGCAACTTTCGCAAGAATTAACCAGTACGGCTTCATTGAGGCTCCGTACCGCAAGGTGGACAAGGAAACCGGCTGCGTCACCGACGAAGTGGTTTATATGACTGCCGACATGGAAGATAACTACATTGTCGCACAGGCAAACGAACCGCTGACAGAAGACGGTCACTTTGCAAATGCCAAGGTCGCAGGCCGTTTCCGCGATCAGATTCTGGAAATCGAAGCAGAACGCGTTGACTTCATGGACGTTTCCCCGAAAATGGTAGTTTCCGTGGCAACTTCTATGATCCCGTTCCTCGAAAACGACGATGCAAACCGTGCACTGATGGGTTCCAACATGCAGCGGCAGGCTGTGCCGCTTCTGAAAACCGAGCGTCCGTTCGTCGGCACCGGTATGGAATACAAGGCTGCCGTAGACTCCGGCGTTTGCGTTGTATCAGAATATGATGGTGTCATCGACTCCGTTTCCGCAGACGAGATCGTTCTGGTGGACGACGAGCACAAGACACATAAATATGTACTCCAGAAGTACAAGCGTTCCAACCAGTCTACCTGTGTCAACCAGCGTCCGATCGTCGATGCCGGCGAACGGGTACACAAGGGACAGGTACTGGCAGACGGTCCGGCAACCGCAGACGGCGAAATTTCGCTGGGTAAAAATGCTCTGATCGGCTTCATGACATGGGAAGGCTACAACTACGAGGACGCCGTTCTGCTGAACGAACGTCTGGTAAGAGAAGATGTCTTTACTTCCGTGCACATTGAAGAACTGGAGATCGAGTGCCGTGACACCAAGCTGGGACCGGAAGAAATCACCCGCGACATTCCGAACGTGGGCGACGATGCCCTGAAGGATCTGGACGAAAACGGTATTATCCGCATCGGTGCGGAAGTACATGCCGGCGATATTCTGGTTGGTAAGGTCACCCCGAAGGGCGAAACGGAACTGACCGCAGAAGAACGCCTGCTGCGTGCAATCTTCGGCGAAAAGGCTCGCGAAGTCCGCGACAACTCCCTGAAGGTACCCCACGGTCAGGCTGGTATTATCGTGGATGTCAAGATCTTCACCCGCGAAAACTGCGACGAACTCTCTCCGGGCGTAAACCAGCTGGTTCGCTGCTACATCGCACAGAAGCGTAAGATCTCTGTCGGCGACAAGATGGCAGGCCGTCACGGCAACAAGGGTGTCGTTTCCCGTATTCTGCCGGAAGAAGATATGCCGTTCCTGCCGGACGGCACACCGCTGGACATTGTCCTGAACCCGCTGGGCGTACCTTCCCGTATGAACATCGGACAGGTTCTGGAAGTGCATCTGGGTATGGCTGCCAAGGCTCTGGGCTGGCACATCATGACACCGGTATTCGACGGTGCACACGAAGATGACATTCGTGCATGCTTCCGCGAAGCCAACGAAAAGAATGCTTCGCACCGCGATGATCCGTTCGATCTGAAGCCGATGCAGAAGGTCATCAACCCGAAGGCTCTGGAGATGAACGAAGACGGTAAGTTCACACTGTATGACGGCAGAACTGGTGAAAAGTTCGACAACCGCGTTACTGTCGGCTACATGTACTACCTGAAACTCCACCACCTGGTTGACGATAAGATCCACGCACGTTCCGTTGGTCCGTACGCTCTGGTTACTCAGCAGCCTCTGGGCGGTAAGGCTCAGTTCGGCGGTCAGCGTTTCGGCGAAATGGAAGTTTGGGCACTGGAAGCATACGGTGCAGCTTACACCCTGCAGGAGATCCTGACTGTCAAGTCTGACGATACCGTAGGCCGTGTCAACACCTATGAGGCGATCGTCAAGGGACAGAACGTACCGAAGCCGGGTCTGCCGGAATCCTTCAAGGTACTCATCAAGGAAATGCAGTCCCTCGGTCTGGACGTAAAGGCTCTGGACAAGGATCAGAACGAGATCGACCTCAAGTCCAACTTCGAGGAAGAAGAAGCGATCATTCCGCAGCCGGTCAGTGCAGCTGATGATGATCCGTCCTTTATGGGAACTTCTACAGATTATGAAGGTGCAGACAGAGATATGGAAGATGCCGGCATGTCCTTCAAGGATGGCAATCCGACAGATGATGATCTGCTGGGCGACAGCATCGGCGGCAGCAGTCATACAAGTTCCTACAGCGACGATGACGATCTGCTGGGCGACGATTTCAGCATCGGCGAAAGCTTTGACGACACAGACGACGATGATCTGCTGTAATTCTCAAGAACACTCGCCTTTGAGCGATTTTGATATACACACCAACAGACAGGCAGCGGACGGCAGGTTCCGTTCGCTTCTCCTGTTTCCTCGTTGATATATAGGAGGTAACGGTTTGGAATTTAACACTTTTGAATCTATCAAGATTTGTCTTGCTTCTCCGGATCGTATCCGGGAATGGTCTTACGGTGCAGTTGAGCGTCCGGAAACGATCAACTACCGTACCCAGAAGCCGGAACGTGACGGTCTGTACTGTGAGCGTATCTTCGGACCGACCAAGGACTGGGAGTGCCACTGCGGCAAGTTCAAGAAGATCCGTTTTAAGGGAAAGATCTGCGACCGCTGCGGCGTAGAAGTTACCCGTGCCAAGGTTCGCCGTGAACGTATGGGGCACATCGAACTGGCTGCTCCGGTTTCCCACATCTGGTACTTTAAGGGCACACCGTCCCGTATCGGTCAGATGCTGGAAATCTCCCAGAAGCGTCTGGAAGAAGTTCTGTACTTCACCAAGTTTATCGTACTCGATCCGGGCAACACCGAGCTGGTGCCCAAGCAGCTGCTCACCGATAAGGAATACCACTCCTATCGGGAAAAGTACGGCGACGAATTCGAAGCCGGCATGGGTGCAGAAGCTATTCAGAAGCTGCTCAAGCAGATCGATCTGGACGAACTGGCAGCCGAACTGAAAACTGAACTGGCTGGGCTGGCTTCCGGTCAGAAGCGTGTCAAGCTGCTGAAGCGTCTGGAGATCGTAGAAGCATTCCGTCAGTCCGGCAACCGTCCGGAATGGATGATCATGGACGTGGTACCGGTCATTCCGCCGGATCTGCGTCCGATGGTCATGCTGGACGGCGGCAGATATGCGACATCAGACCTGAACGATCTGTATCGCCGCGTGATCAACCGTAACAACCGTCTGAAGCGTATGCTGGAACTGGACGCTCCGGAAATCATCGTCCGCAACGAAAAGCGTATGCTGCAGGAAGCTGTCGATGCCCTCATCGACAACGGCAGACACGGCAGACCGGTCACCGGTCCGAACAACCGTGCTCTGAAATCCCTGTCCGACATGCTGAAAGGTAAGCAGGGACGTTTCCGTCAGAACCTGCTGGGTAAGCGTGTTGACTACTCCGGCCGTTCTGTTATCGTTGTCGGACCGGAACTGAAAATGTATCAGTGCGGTCTGCCGAAGGAAATGGCTCTGGAACTGTTCAAGCCGTTTGTCCTGAAGCGTCTGGTAGACACCAAGGTCATCGCCAACATCAAGAGTGCCAGAAAAATGGTAGACCGTGCTTCTGCGGAAGTATGGGACGCTCTGGAAAATGTCATTCATGACCACCCTGTTCTGCTGAACCGTGCTCCTACCCTGCATCGTCTTGGTATCCAGGCATTTGAGCCTACACTTGTAGAAGGTAAAGCGATTAAGCTGCATCCATTGGTATGTACCGCATTTAATGCCGACTTCGATGGTGACCAGATGGCTGTCCATTTGCCACTTTCTGTAGAAGCACAGGCAGAGTGCCGTTTCTTACTGCTCTCTCCAAACAACCTGTTAAAGCCATCTGATGGTGGTGTGGTTGCCGTACCTTCTCAGGATATGGTACTTGGTATCTATTATTTGACACAGGAAAGACCTGGTTCTCTCGGTGAAGGCAAGTTCTTCAAGAGCGTGAACGAGGCAATTACAGCATACGAAAACGGAGATCTTACACTTCATGCGAAGATCAAGGTTCGTCGTTTTGGTATCAATAAAGATGGCGTAGAAGAAAGTAGAATTATTGAATCTACACTGGGTCGTTTTATCTTCAATGAGATCCTGCCACAGGACATGGGATTTGTGGATCGTTCCAAGGACGAGAACTTCCTCGTTCCGGAAGTTGATTTCCATGTAGGTAAGAAGCAGTTGAAGCAGATCCTTGAAAAATGTATCGCTGCACATGGTGCAACAGGTACTGCAGAGACAATGGACAACATCAAAGCACTTGGATATAAATATTCCACACGTGCAGCAATGACAGTATCCATTTCCGATATGACCGTGCCGGAGGCTAAGAAAGATATTCTTGCTGAAGCACAGAAGACAGTAGAGCTTATCACGGATAAGTTTAATATGGGTCTTCTTACAGAAGAAGAGCGTTACAAAGCAGTTATCAATACATGGTATGCAGCCGATAATCAGTTGACAGAAGCGTTGATGAGCGGTTTGGATCGCTACAACAACATCTTCATGATGGCTGATTCCGGTGCCCGTGGTTCTCAGGCACAGATCAAGCAGCTCGCAGGTATGCGTGGTTTGATGGCGGATACATCCGGTCGTACGATCGAATTGCCGATCAAGTCTAACTTCCGTGAGGGTCTTGATGTATTGGAGTACTTCATGTCCGCACATGGTGCCCGTAAGGGATTGTCGGATACAGCGCTTCGTACAGCCGATTCCGGATATTTGACACGTCGTCTCGTTGACGTATCTCAGGAATTGGTTATTCGTGAGGTAGACTGCTGTGCAGACCGTGATATGATTCCGGGAATGGAAGTAACCGGATTTATGGATGGTAAAGAGCTTATCGAGTCATTGGAAGAGCGTATTACAGGTCGTTTCTCCTGCGAAGACATCTACGATGATGAAGGCGAGCTTATTGTTAAGAAAAATCACATGATCACACCAAAGCGTGCTGCTCGTATTGTTAATACAAAGGCAATTGTAGATGCAGGCGATAAGGCTAAGGTTAAGATCCGTAACATTCTTACCTGTAAGTCACATATCGGTGTTTGTGCAAAATGTTATGGTGCCAACATGGCAACCGGTGAGCCGGTACAGGTTGGTGAGGCTGTCGGAATCATCGCAGCACAGTCCATCGGTGAGCCGGGTACACAGCTTACCATGCGTACGTTCCATACAGGTGGTGTGGCCGGTGACGATATCACACAGGGTCTCCCTCGTGTCGAAGAGTTGTTTGAGGCACGTAAGCCGAAGGGACTTGCAATTATCGCTGAATTTGGCGGAACAGTATCTATTCGCGATACTAAGAAAAAGCGCGAAGTGATCATTACAAATGAAGAAACCGGTGAGCAGAAAGCATATTTGATCCCATACGGTTCTCGAATCAAGGTATTAGAGGGTCAGACTTTGGAGAAAGGTGAGCCGCTCACAGAAGGTAGCGTAAATCCACATGATATTCTCGAGATCAAGGGTGTACGTGCCGTGCAGGATTACATGATTCGCGAAGTGCAGCGTGTATATCGTCTGCAGGGTGTTGAGATCAATGATAAGCATATAGAGGTTATTGTACGTCAGATGCTCAAGAAGATCCGTGTCGAAGACAACGGTGATTCCGAATTCCTGCCGGGTGTTATGGTAGATGCATTAGATTTTGAGGATGAAGTTGAAAAACTCCAGGCAGAAGGTAAAGAGCCACCAGAGGGCAAGCAGGTAATGCTTGGTATTACAAAGGCTGCGCTGGCAACCAATTCCTTCCTGTCCGCAGCATCTTTCCAGGAGACTACAAAGGTCTTGACAGATGCCGCTATTAAGGGAAAAGTAGATCCACTGGTAGGTCTCAAAGAGAACGTAATCATTGGTAAGCTTATCCCTGCAGGTACAGGTATGAAACGTTATCGTTCTGTACAGCTTGACTGCGATGAGGCTGCAGAGGACTATCTCGAAGAACAGCGTCTTGCAGCAATGAGAAGGCTGGAAGAAGGCGATGAATCCGAGGATGATGCAAAGGATAAAGACAAGTCCAAGGAAAAAGCAGAAGAAGCTCCGGAATCTGAAGAAGTATATTTCACATCGACAGAGGATGATGAGTAGTTTATAAAATGCAGTTGTTACGAGAAGCACTTTAACAAAATACTGTTTTAGTGCTTCTTGTTATGCTGTCATTGAAAAGAAATCACTGTGACAACTAATTGCGGCAAGGCAATACTATATTTTCTCGATGGCAGAATTCATCAAATTGCTGTTGAGAAATATAATTAGACCATCGACATAATAAGCAATATGTGATTGTAGGAAACGGTGGAATATGGGAAGTTTGAGAAACTTAATTTTAAGAAGAGAAAAAATGCATATTTTACTCTTCTTTTTTTGTTCCAGTTTTTTCAAAAATATGGTAAAATAAGAGATACCAATACGGGGATTACGACAGCGTATGCACACCGATACAAAAATGTATAGGGGAGTGATGCAATGGATAAAGAAAGTATAGTGGACGTCCTCACTGCTGATACCGATGTATTTTTTGCCTGTTGGGATACAGACAATGGATGGCAGGTATTAACCAATGGAAATGCGAGTTTCCCGGCAGCATTATTTGCACAGAAAGGAATTGAAGCGTTACGAGATGTCGTTGCAGAATCAGACAGCAGACTATGTGATAACTTTTTGCAAGAAATTCACCGTGGTGTGGAAAGTCATTATAACGAAGACGTCATTAAAGGAAATTGTCGTACGGTACATATGCATATATTAGATATGCATGGAGAATGTATATATTATCGCTTAAAATGCAATTTTATGAAAAGGGACGATGGAAGCATTGAGAAAATTGTTTTTCAGGCGAGAGAGTTGGATGCCGAAGAGAAATATCGGATTCATTTAGCACAATCGGTTACAAACGATCGTAATCCCAACGTGTTTACGCAAGATGTTATGAAATTGATGCGAAAGCATCAGGAATGTAAATTTGCGCTTATTCAGTTAGATGTAGAACGTTTCAAAGTGATCAACGAAATGTACGGAGAAGATTTTGGTAACGATCTTTTGAAATATTTCGAAAACACATTGAAATATATTTGTAATGAGATGCAGTTATATGTTCGCCTTACGGCGGATGTATTTATGATAGCTACACCATATGAAACAAAGGAAGATATATTAGCTTTTGTAAGTATGCTCGAGCAGAGATTGTCCGGTTATGACAATGTTAAATATACACTCGCATTTGGTGTTTGTTTCGTAACAGACATAAATACCAATTTACGTTTATATGGAGACGGGGCAGCATTAGCAAGGCAAAGCATTAAGGGAGACGCACTACACAAAGTTGCGTTCTATCATGAATCTATGCGTACGGATGCACGTAAGCGTAAGTTTTTAGAAGATGCTATGCATCAAGCGTTGGAGAACCATGAATTTGTTATGTATTTGCAGCCAAAGTACAGTATTTCGACATACAAAATGGTAGGCGCAGAAGCTCTTGTTCGCTGGCAGCATCCAGAGAGGGGCCTAATACCGCCCAACGATTTCATACCGATATTTGAAGAAAACGGTTTTGTGATCCCTCTAGATGAGTTTATGTGGGAGGAGGCATGCAAACTCCTTGCGGAATGGCAACGCGAGGGAAAAGAAATGCTTCCGATCTCCGTCAATGTCTCTAGAAGACATTTGATAGATGATCATTTTGTAGAGGTATTGAATCATCTGATAGAGAAGTACCAGATACCAAAACGATATCTTGAAATTGAGATCACAGAAACAGAGCAGAGTAAGATGCAGGAAAGGGGTATAGCATTACTCAAAGAAAATGGATATACTCTGCTAATGGATGATTTCGGATCCGGTTACTCGACATTGAATATGCTTAAAGATACGCAATTTGATGTCATTAAGATCGATCGTGGTTTTTTACAAAACTTTATTGCATCCGATCGTGGATAAAAAATAGTAGAGCATACGATCAAAATGAGCCAGGATGTCGGTTTGGGGATGGTGGCAGAAGGCGTAGAGACTAAGGAGCAGGCAGAATTTTTATCAAACTGTGGCTGCGATATAGCGCAGGGGTTTTATTATGCAAAACCAATGTGCGTAGCAGATTTTAAGCAATTACAACTTGGAAAGGCAAGGTGATAGATATGAGACATAAAATTATTTGCATTGACCGAATGTGTGGAAGCGGTGGTAAAGAGATTGGAAGATTGGTCTCCAAAAAGCTTGGTATAGGATTCCATGACAGCAATCTCTTGGAATTAGCCAAAGAACATGGTGGAATCACATCGAGTTCACTGGATGATTCTGATGAAAAGGCTACCAATCCGTTTTATTACAAACTGATTTATGAGGGAAATGAGAATGTAAAACAGGAACAACCGGCAACAGAGATGCTGTTTCACCTGCAGAGTGCAGTAATTCAGCAGATCGCCAAGGAAGAGGACAGTGTGATCGTGGGACGGTGCGCTGATTTCATTCTCAAAGATGACGACGTTGACATCCTCAGTGTGTTTATCACAGCACCTTTAGCAGACCGCATCACGCGAGAGATGGATGTTGATGATATGAATGAGACCCAGGCAAGGAAATTTATCCGCAAGATGGATATGCGCCGTAAAAACTATTATAACTATTTTACAAAGGGAGATTGGGGCAAAAAGAATACATATGATCTTATTCTTAACAGCTCCAAACTTGGTGTCGAAGGGACGGTGGATATTCTATGCAGCCTCTACCGGAACTTTATGGGGCAATGAGAAACTCTTCATTAAGCTGATCCGATCGCGTAAGCACAAAATGTACAATAACTTCCGGTATGGGAAGTTTGAGTTAGTGACCTCCTTTTGTATGAGGTGATCCCTGTTATCGCTGTATGTTTCTGATTCGTGGTATACAGGTAAATCCGCAATGTTACAAACCGGAGGTCATTATATATTGGATTTATTTTATCAGCTGCAAAATAGCCATAATTTTACTGACATAATAAGCAACATGTGGATCGGTCAGTAACTTCAGGCATGAAAAGCTTTAGATGAAAAGTCGTCAATGCCCGTATTTATGGGGGTTGCGTCACTTTTTTCTTGAAAAGAAAAATAAAAAATCAAAAAAAGTTGAAAAAAGTTTTAAAAAGTTGTTGACAA
>ENA-ORVG01003817-ORVG01003817.1-human-gut-metagenome-genome-assembly--contig:-NODE-3817-length-11166-cov-2.093511_pt1 | contig 11166 bp, 7 predicted proteins | sample MGYA00242091_ERZ509233 | MGnify/ENA primary metagenome ERZ509233 (study PRJEB26280, sample SAMEA2338840) | human gut metagenome | biome: human gut; feature: human-associated habitat; material: faeces... | reverse complement strand
GGTGTCCAGATTTTTTACGCAAGTGTAAAAATATTTTACATTCCGGACAGCGGGCGTGAAATGCAACCGCCTGTCGTTCATCCGTCTATCCGGTTTGGCATCGGGTTGGCAAGTGTTGCGGGCAAAGAGAGAACAGTTGAAAATCCGCATGAAACGAACGGTTTTGATCGCCCTGGCGTCTATTTTATGGACACCCGCTTTACGGACATCCGCCGCCTTCGCGGCCGGACCGTCCGCCGGTATCTCCGCCGGAGTCGTAGCCTCTCCGCTTCCCGCTCTTTCCGGGGCGGCGGGGAACGCGCGCTCCTTTCCGTCCGTCCCGGATACGGTGTCCGTGTCCGTCCCCGGTTCTGATTCCGTCGCCGCACCCGCCGCCGCGCCGGTCCCCGACACCGTGTCCGCCCCGGAATCCTCCGCCCCGATGACGCTCGACGCCTGCATGCGCTATGCCGTCGAACACAGTCCCGCCGTCCGCCGGCAGGATTACGCCAACCGCAACTACCGGCAGGATTACATCGCCTCCGTCGCCGCGCTGGTCCCCTCGGTGAACGGTGCGGTCAGCGCCTCCACGAGTTTCGGCCGTTCGGTCGATCCCGAGACCAACACCTACACCGACGTCTCGAATTTCGACAACTCCTATTCCGCTTCGGGACAGATGCCTCTCTTCGCGGGCCTCACGGGGATCAACACCGTCCGCGCCGCGAAGGTGATGCGTCTGCAAGGCGTCGAGGAGCTGCAACTGGCCCGCGACGAAGTCGCGCTCCGGACCATGGAGGCCTATTTCGACGTGGTCTATTATACGGGGAGCGTGCGGCTGGCCCGCGAGCAGCTCGAGACCAGCGCCGCCGAGCTGGCCAAGAGCCGCAAGCTGCTCGAACTGGGGCTTAAAAGCGCCGCCGACGTCGCCGAGGTCGAGTCGCAGTGCGCTTCGGACGACTACCTGGTGACCCAGCAGGAGAACAACCTCGCGCTCGCGGAGATCGCCCTTTCGGAGGCGATGAACTATCCGGCGGACCGTCCGCTGGTCATCGACACCGATATCGCCGTCGGGACTCCCGCCGGCACGGTTCCCTTCGACGACGTGTTGGCCTACGCCCTCGACAACCATCCCAAGGCGCTGGCCGCCGGTTACGACGTCCGCCATTCGCGTCTGCAATTCTCCGTGGCCAAAGGCAACCTCTATCCCTCGATCTCCGTGGGCGGCGGCTATTCGACCAATTTCTTCATGAACCTCGACGACCGCACGCAGTACGCCGCCTTTCCGGCGCAGTTCCGCGACAACCGCGGCTACTACTTCTCCGCGCAGCTCAGCATCCCGATCTTCGGCGGGCTGTCGCGCCGCACGAGCCTGAACCGCGCCCGCAACAACTGGCGCATCGCCGAGCTGCGCCGCGTCGAGACGCTCCGCGCCCTGCAGAGCGAGATCGCGCAGGCCTACCAGCAGATGCTCGGCTACGGCAAGGAGTTCGTGCAGGCGTCGAAGAAGTCCGACGCCGCGCAGTTGGCCTACGACGCCGTCGCCGGCAAGTACGAACGGGGCATGGTCTCGGCCCTCGACCTCCAGACGGCGGCCGACAAGCTGCTTCAGGCCCGTTCCGAACGGCTCCGCGCCCGCCTCCAGTACATCGTCCGGGTCCGCCTGGTGGAGTACTATAACGGCGAGCCCCTCATCCGCTGAATCCGCTGACGAAAAAACAACCGACATATCATGGACATCCGTATCGAAAAGAAGAAGGGCATCCGCGCCCTGTTCACCAGGCGGGGCCTTCCCTATCTGGCCGGGGCCCTGCTCCTGGTCTTCGTGGTGTGGCTGCTGCTGCGCGACGACTCCTCGACGCTGCGCATCGACGCCCGCACGATTTCCGTGGGCGAAGTCGTGCGCGGCGAGTTCAACGACTACATCCGCGTCACGGGGCAGGTGCAGCCCATCACCACCGTGCAGCTCAGCCCGCTCGAAGCGGGCGTCGTCGAACGGCTCGTGGTCGAGGAGGGCACGACGGTCCGCAAGGGCGACGTGCTCGTGGTGCTGAGCAACACGTCGCTCACGCTCGAGATACTGAACAGCGAGGCCGAACTGGCCGAGAAGCAGAACATCCTGCGCAACACGCTGATTTCGATGGAGCAGGAGAAGCTCGACCTGCGGCTGGACAAGGTGCAGTTGGACCTCGACGTGGAGCGCAAGCGGCGCACGTGGCGCCAGAACGAGGAGCTGTACCGCAACGACCTGATCGCCCGCGAGGAGTGGTTGCAGTCGAAGGAGGACTACGAGCTGGCGGCCAGGAAACGCGAGCTGAACGTCGAGCGTCAGATTCAGGATTCGCTCTACCGCTCCGTGCAGATCGAGCAGATGGAGGAGAACCTCGACAACATGAAACGCAACATGCAGCTCATCCGCGAGCGCATCGGCAACCTGAACGTCAAGTCGCCCATCGACGGCGAGGTGGGGCTGCTGGACGTCGTGCTCGGACAGTCCGTCACTTCGGGCCAGAAGATCGGACAGGTGAACGACCTGTCGGACTACAAGGTCGAGGCGCAGATCGACGAGAGCTACATCGACCGCGTGCGTGCGGGTCTCGACGCCTCGTTCGAACGGCAGGACACGAACTTCACGATGCGCCTCAGGAAGGTCTATCCCGAGGTGCGCGACGGCCGTTTCCGCGCCGACTTCACCTTCCGGGGACCCCATCCGGAAAACATCCGCAGCGGCCAGACCTACTACCTGCACCTCGAGCTGGGGCAGCCCTCCGAGGCGGTCATCATTCCCCGCGGGTCGTTCTACCAGACCACGGGCGGCGCGTGGGTTTACGTCCTTTCGCCCGAAGGCGACCGAGCCTTCAAGCGTCCGGTCCGCATCGGCCGCCAGAATCCGCAGTACTACGAGGTGCTCGACGGCCTGGAGCCGGGCGAGCGGGTGATCGTTTCGGGCTATGAAAACTACGGTGCGAACGACGTGCTGATTCTCAACCGCTGACTCCTTATCCGTCCGCCATGCGTGTCATTCTGAAAAACCTCTTCACGGCGTTGCGCCGCTATCCTGCGGCCGTCGCGCTCAACGTCGCGGGTCTGGCCGTGGCCTTCGCCGCCTTTCTCGTCATCCTGATCGAGGTGCGTTTCGAATACGGGTTCGATACGTGTCACCCCGGCTCCGAACGGATCTTCCGGGTCGAGATGCGCTCTCCGGAGCTGGCCGACTCCTGGTTCACGATGCTGAACTATCCGCTGATTTCCGACCTGGCAGGCTCCTCGGCCCATATCGAGGCGGCTTCGGCGCTGGAGATGCTGGGCCCCGGGCTGGAGCTGGAGGTCCCCGAGCCGAACGGCGAGCGCAGGCTCTTCCGCGAGACGGTGAAGCGGTGCAATTCCTCCTTCGTGCGTGTCCTGGGGCTGCGTCTCACCGAAGGCGACGCCGCCGGACTGAACACCTCTGCGGGGTTGCTGCTGCCTCGGTCGCTGGCGCGGCGCATGTTCGGCGACGAGCCGGCCGTGGGGCGGATCGTCCGGATCGGCGGGGAGACCTGCACGGTCTGCGGCGTATATGCAGACCTGCCTGCCAATTCGGTCTTCCCGAACTGGATCTGCCGGGGCGGCTCCGATTCCGATTTCGAGCCCTTCCGGTCGTCCCACAACTACATGTGTTTCATCCGCCTCGATTCGCCGGCCTCGCGCGACGAGGTCGCCGCGGAGATGAACCGCCGCATCCGTGCCTTTTACGGCTCGGAGGAGGTCGGCGTGCGGCTGACCTGCGTCCGCGACATCTACTTCGCCCGCGACATCCTCTACGACTTCCCGACCAAGGGCAACCGCCGGATGACCGACATCCTGCTGGCCGTCGCCGTGCTGGTCATCGTCATCGCCTCGATCAACTTCGTCAATTTCGCCTCGGCGCTGGCCCCCGTGCGGATGAAACTCATCAATCTGCAGAAGATTCTGGGCGCCGGCGTCCCGTCGCTGCGCCTCTCGCTGCTGGCCGAGTCCGTCGCCGTCGCGTTTGCCGCCTACCTCGCGGCGCTCTGCCTCGTCGGCTGTCTGGCCGGCACGCCCTTCGCCGGGTATGTCGATGCCGACATGTCCTTCGCGGCGAACCGGCCGCTCGTGGGGTGGTGCGCGCTGGTCGCGCTGGGCGTGGGGCTCGTCGCCGGGTTGTATCCCGCCTTCTACATGACCTCCTTCCGTCCCGTGCTGGCCGTCCGGGGGACGTTCTCTCACTCCGCGGCGGGTTGGCACCGCCGTTACCGCATGGCGCTCGTCGGCGTGCAGTACGTCATTTCGATCGGGCTGATCGTCGCCGCGCTTTTCGTCGGCCTTCAGAACCACTACCTGCGCCGCTACCCCACGGGATACGACCGGAACCGCGTCGTCGTGGTCAGTCTGACGTCAGGGGCGCTCGAGCGGCGCGACGCGCTGGTCGGAGCGCTGAAGTCCCGCGCCGAGATCGAGGAGGTGGCCTTCGCCTTCCAGCGGTTCGGCGCCGAGGAGAACTTCTCCGGCTGGGCGCGCCCCTACCGGGACCGGGGCGACATCTCTTTCCGGGTGCTCGTCGTGACACCCGAATTCCTGCGCGTACTGGGCGTCCGGCCCTCCGAGGGAAGGGACTTCTCCGATGCCGATCCGCGAGCAGGGAACCTATATTTTCAACCAGACGGCCCGCCGCAGGTGGGACATGCGCCCCGGCGACTGCATTTCGGAGACACGCCATGTTTCGGGCTGGGGCGAGATCGCGGGGTTCCTGCCCGACGGCTTCCGCGCCTACTCCCGCCACCGGGCCGAGGATCCCTTCGCGCTCTTCGTTCCGGGGACCGTGGGGTGGACGCTTCCGCTCTCCTATTGCTATATCCGCATCGCTCCCGGGGCGGACCTCTCCGCGGCCGTGGAGCACATCCGCAGGTCGCTGCACTCCGTCACGCCGCTCGAACCCGACATCGAGTTCCTCGATACGGCGGTCGATACCCTCTACCGCAAGGATTTCCGCGCCGGCGTGCTCGTCTCGGCGTTCTCCGCGCTGGCGATCTTCGTCTCGCTGATGGGCGTCTTCGGGCTGGTGTTGTTCGAGACCCAGCACCGCCGCAAGGAGATCGGCATCCGCAAGGTCTGCGGCGCTACGTCGGCTTCGGTTCTCCGCATGTTCAACCTGCGTTTCGTGTGGATCGTCCTCGCGAGTTTCCTCGTCGCCGCGCCGCTGGCCCGGTACGGCGTCTCGGTCTGGCTCCGCGGCTTCGTCGATGCCGTGCCGCTGAGTGCGTGGGTCTTCTTCGCGGCCCTTGCGATCGTGCTCGCGATCACCGTCCTCACCGTCACCGTCCGCTCCTGGCGCACGGCCGGCGAAAATCCCGTCGATTCCGTCAAAACCGAATAACCCATGAAAATCGCTTTCAGAAACTTTCTGACGATGCTGCGCCGTTACAAGGCCTCGTCGTTGCTGAACATCGTCGGCCTGACGCTGGCCTTCACGGCTTTCTACATCATTCTGGTCCAGGTGCGCTGGGAGCTGACCTACAACCGGTCGATTCCCGATGCCGACCGCATCTACCTCGTCGAGTTGCAGAGTTGGTACGAACCCGGCTCGTGGCAGTCGTGGATCAACCGGCCCGTTTCCGAACGGGTCATCGCCTCGGCTTCCGGCGTCGAGGCGGGAGGCTGCTCGTGGGGCGGCTTCGGTTCCGGTCTGGTCTGGCGGCAGAACGCCTCGCGGATGGGCTACGACAAGTTCGCGGTCTCCGCGGGCGCGATCTCCGTGCCGCTGCTCGACGTCTTCTCGTTCCGTTCCGTCGAGGGCGACGTGCACGACATGGCCCGTTCCGGCAGCGTCATCGTCTCCCGCCGGACGGCCGAACGGCTGGACGTCGGCGTGGGCGACATGCTTTGGGTAGATACCGAGAATCCCTCGCCGGAGAACGCCCGGGAGATCGTGGCCGTCTTCGAGGATTTTCCCGACAATTCGCTGCTCGCGGAGTGCGAGGTCGCCTACGATCTGGGCGACAGGTGTCTCGACGATCCGTCGGAGTGGAGTTTCAACTATTTCGTCAAGCTGCGCCCCGGGACCGATCCCGGGCAGTTCGTCGCCTTCTGGGACGGGGTGCGCCGCGAAATGAACGCCGAAGCGGCTGCGGACGGCGGATATACCTCGGACGAGCTGCCCGTCCGGCTTTCGTCCCTTCCGCAGCTCTACTTCGAGACCGATGCCCGCGTGCCGTGCGCCCAGGGGTCCGAGGCGACGACCTGGACGCTGCTGGGCATCGCCCTGCTGGTGATCGTGCTCGCCTTCATCAACTTCGTGAACTTCTTCTTCGCGCTGGTTCCCGTCCGCATCCGCACGGTCAATACCTTCAAGGTCTTCGGCGCGTCCGCCTCCTCGCTGCGTTTCGGTTTCGTCTTCGAGGCTGTCGGGCTGGTGGTCGTTTCGCTTTTCGCGGCATGGTATCTGGCCTTCTTCGTCAAGGGTACGGAGTTCGCCAGCTACATTTCCGCGTCGCTCGCTCTTTCGGAGAACCTGCCGGTCGTGGCCGCCGTCGTCGCCGTGGCGCTGGTCATGGCGTTGTCCGCGAGCCTCTATCCGGCGTGGTACATCACCTCGTTCGCTCCGGCGCTGGTCGTCAAGGGCTCCTTCTCGGGGACTGCGGGCGGGCGTTTGCTGCGCACGGTGCTGCTGGGGGTCCAGTTCACGATCGCCGTCGGGCTGATCGTCGCCACGGGCTTCATCCGTCTGCAACACGATTACATGATGAATCACGACATGGGATTCGACAAGCGCGACCTCGTGGCCGTCCGGTTGTCCAATACCGCCGCCAGGAGTTACGACGTCCTGCGCGACAGGCTTCTCTCCGATCCCCGCATCCTCGACGTCACGGGGGCCGAGGGACGGCTGGTCAATGTGAGCCGCATGGGCTGGAGCCGGGAGTTCAAGGGCAGGCAGGTCAGCTTCCAGGCCTATATCGTGAAGTGGAACTTCCTCCGCATGATGGGCATTCCCGTCACCGACGGCCGCGACTTCCTCGATTCCGACGACCGCAAGCCGGTCGGCTCGCTGATCTGCAACGAGGCGGCACGCCGCGAGTTCGACCTGCATCTGGGCGATCCGATCGGCGGCTTCTGCGACGACGACCCCATCGTGGGTTTCTGCGCCGACTTCAATTTCAAGCCTTTGCAGTACGGTGTCGCGCCCTTCGTCTTCTACGTCCTGCCCGAGGAGATGTCGCAGCTCTCGGGCGGCCGTTCGGCACGGGTGCTCTACGTCCGCCATGCGCCGGATGCCGACATCGCTTCGGTGACCGAGTGGATTCGCCGCTGCATCGTCGAGACGGACCCGCGCCTGACGCCGGGCGAGTTGCAGGTCCGCACCTTCGGGGAGGAGCTGGGGGCCGAGTACGGCAAGGAGCGTCGTCTCTCGACCGTGGTCGGGCTGTTCACGCTGCTATCCGTGGTCATCGCGCTGATGGGCGTTTTCGGGATCGTGCTCTTCGAGACGCAGCGCCGGCGGCGGGAGATCGCCATCCGGAAGGTGATGGGCGCCACGACGGGCGAGGTGCTCCGCATGTTCAACCGGCGTTACGCCGCGATGGTGCTCGTCTGCTTCGCCGTGGCGGCTCCGCTGAGCGCTTGGGCCGTCTCGCGGTGGCTCTCGACGTTCGCCTACCGTGTGCCGATGCACTGGTGGGTCTTCGCTGCGGCGTTGCTGGCCGTGCTGGCCGTGACGGTGCTGACGGTCACCGTCCGTTCGTGGCGCGCCGCCTCGGAGAATCCCGCCGATTCGGTCAAGTCCGAATGATACCGAAACTGACAACGATTCATTAATCTTAAAAAACATTTAGTCATGTCAATGCTGAAAGTCGAGAACCTCCGCAAGGTCTTCCGGACCGAGGAGATCGAAACCATCGCCCTGAACGGCGTGTCGTTCGACGTGGACGAGGGCGAGTTCGTCGCCGTCATGGGGCCTTCGGGATGCGGCAAGTCCACGCTGCTCAATATTCTGGGCCTGCTGGACAATCCCACTTCCGGGAGCTACTCCCTGCTGGGGCAGGAGGTCGCCGCCTTCCGGGAGAGGGACCGCACGAAGTTCCGCAAGGGCAATATCGGCTTCGTCTTCCAGTCGTTCAACCTGATCGACGAGCTGAACGTCTTCGAGAACGTCGAGCTGCCGCTGATCTACATGCGCGTGAAGGCCGCCGAGCGCAAGCGCCGCGTGAACGAGATCCTGGGCCGCATGAACATTTCGCACCGTGCCGAGCACTTTCCGCAGCAGCTTTCGGGCGGTCAGCAGCAGCGCGTGGCCATCGTGGTGTCGAATCCCAAGCTGATCCTGGCCGACGAGCCTACGGGCAACCTCGATTCGAAGAACGGCCGCGAGGTGATGGAACTGCTCTCGGAGCTCAACCGCGAGGGCACGACGGTCATCATGGTGACCCACTCGCAGTACGATTCGACCTTCGCCCACCGCGTGCTGCACCTGTTCGACGGCGAACTGGTCAAGGACCTCGCGAACCGCATGTGACCGGCGTTCCCGCCGCCGTCTGCCGATGCCGTACGGAAGTCCCCGGGCGGGAGGGGCAAGCGAAACCCGGCGGACCGCAAAGGTCCGCCGGGTTCGTCGTATCGGGTCGCACCCCGCGCTATCGCACGATGCGCAGCACGTCCTCCGCGATCTGCTCTCCGGTCAGCCGGTTCGCGCGCAGCAGCTCTCCGAGGTCGTAGCGGTCGGCGAACTCCTTGCGGAGTCCGTAGTTCAGCACCCGCATCGGCGTGGGGCCGTACCGCCGGGCGATCTTCTCGCCGAAACCTCCGTCCAGCGAGCCGTCCTCCAGCGTGACGACCGCCCGGTGATCGCGCAGCAGCTCCTCCAGCAGCTCCTCGTCGAGGCCCGTGATGTAGCGCGGATTCACCAGCGTCGCGTCGATTCCCGCCTCGGTTTTCAGCCGGTCGGCCGTCTCCTCGCCCAGCGCATGGAACGACCCGAGCGCCAGGATGGCCACCTCCCTGCCCCTGCGCTCCACGCGGTAGCGGTTCAGTTCGCCGTATTCCGTGTCGAACGGCCCGGGACGGTGCACTACGGCGGCTCCCGGCACACGCACGGCCACGGGGTGTTCCCGCTGGCGGATCGCCCAGTCGAGCATGGCGAAGTACTCCTCCGCGCAGGTCGGCGCCAGATAGACCAGATTCGGGATGTTCGCCAGCAGCGGGATGTCGAAGAACCCGAGGTGCGTCGCGTCGTTCATGCCCGCCGCGGTCCCCATGAATACGGCGATCACCGCCGGATTCCCGTTGATGCAGAGGTCCTGCGAGAGCTGGTCGTAGCAACGTTGGATGAAGGTGCTGTACACGCCGTACACGGGGCGGCCTCCGGCCTTTGCGATGCCTGAAGCCAGCGCCACGGCGTGCTCTTCGGCGATACCCACGTCCACGAGCTGCCGTCCGGCTTCGCGGCGGCGTTCGGGCGTGAATCCCATGACGGCCGGGGTTCCCGACGTGATGGCCACCAGCTCGGGCTGCGTGCGCATCCGTTCCAGCAGGAAGCGGCCCGTCAGGTCGCAGTAGTCCTCCCCGCCGCCTGCGGCTTTCGGTTCGCCCGTCGCCAGGTCGAACGGCATTCCCCAGTGGAACCGCTCCTTCTGCCGCTCGGCCGGGGCGTATCCCTTGCCCTTGAGCGTGCGGATATGCACGACGACCGGTCGCGGCGTGTCCTTCACCTGCCGGAAGGCGGCGGTGAGCGCCTCGATGTCGTTGCCCTCCTTCACGTAGAGGTAGTCCAGCCCCAGCGCGCGGAAGAAGTTGCACGGGGCCTTGCCGTCGCTTTCGCGCAGTTCGCGCAGGTTGGCGTAGAGGCCGCCGTGGTTCTCGGCGATCGACATTTCGTTGTCGTTCACCACGACGATAAGGTTCGTGCCCGCCTCTCCGGCATTGCTCAGTCCTTCGTAGGCTTCGCCGCCGCTCAGCGAGCCGTCGCCGATCACGGCGATCACGTTCTCGCTGCCGCCCCGCAGGTCGCGGGCCTTGGCCAGTCCGCAGGCCAGGCTCACCGAGGTCGAGGTGTGGCCGATCGTGAAGTGATCGTGCTCGCTCTCCTGCGGATTGGTGTAACCCGACACCTCGTCGTAGTCCGCCGGATCGAGGAACGCCTCGCGGCGGCCCGTCAGCATCTTGTGGACATAGCTCTGGTGCGAGACGTCGTAGATGATCTTGTCCTTCGGCGAGTCGAATACGCGGTGCAGGGCGATCGTGGCCTCCACCATGCCCAGGTTCGGTCCGATATGTCCGCCGTGGGCGCTCAGTTTCCGCAGCAGCGCCTCGCGGATCTCGTCCGCCAGCGCATGCAGTTGCTCCGTCGTGAGACCCCGGAGGTCCTGCGGAGCGTCGATTTTTTCAAGATACATGCTGTGTTCGTTTTTGTGTTTGTCCTGTCCGGTATCTGTCTGTGTCGGCCGTCGCGTTCGCAGTCTTTCCTGCCCGGTGCGGCCGGAATGCCTTTCCGGAGACCGCCGTGCGGCCGCCGGAAGGGAGGGGTCCGGTCAGATGCCTTTCCCCGCTTCGTAGGCTTCGCGCAGGGCGGGATGTCCCGCGATTTCGCCCGCGTGCCACACGCCCGTGCCGAATACGGTCGCACGGAGGTGCGGCTCCTCCAGGCAGTCGAAGAACCCCTGGAAGGTGTCTGCCGTGCGGAGCATCTTCTCCCGCTCCTCCTCGGCGGCCGTGAGCAGGAGGTAAAACTCCTTGCCGCTGATCTCCGTGTAACGTGCGCAGCAGCGGTCGATCAGGGTCTTCATGTCCGCCCGGTCCCGGAACTGGAGGCCGATCCACACGGCGTCGTACCGGGGCGGCAGGTCCCTTGTCTCCGCGTTGTGGGCGGAGATGGTCTTTCCCGTCTCCCGGTAGACCTCCAGCGCCCGGAGGATGCGCTTCTCATCCGCCGGATGGAGGCGTTCCGCCGCCTCCGGGTCCACCTGCCGCAGCTCCTCCAGAAGCGGGCCGATGCCCTCCCGGGCCAGCTGGGCCTGGAGCTCCCTGCGGACAGCGCCGCCGGCGTGGCCGCCGGCGAAGGTCCGGCCCTGCACCACCGCATCCAGCCACAGCCCGGTGCCGCCCACCAGGATGGGCCGCTTTCCCCGCCGCAGAATGTCGTCCACGATGGGGACGGCCGCCCGGGCGTACCGGGCGGCGGACCACTGTTCCGCCGGGTCT
>ENA-ORVG01003816-ORVG01003816.1-human-gut-metagenome-genome-assembly--contig:-NODE-3816-length-11169-cov-3.035631_pt1 | contig 11169 bp, 9 predicted proteins | sample MGYA00242091_ERZ509233 | MGnify/ENA primary metagenome ERZ509233 (study PRJEB26280, sample SAMEA2338840) | human gut metagenome | biome: human gut; feature: human-associated habitat; material: faeces... | reverse complement strand
GAACCGTGGGAGAAGTTCAGGCGGAAGACGCTGACGCCCGCTTCGACGAGCTGACGCAGCTTTTCCTTGGAATTGGAAGCCGGGCCGATGGTGGCGACGATCTTGGTTCTCATATCTTTATTCCTTTCATACCCGTGCGGGGGCACGGATGTTCTCTCATAAAGCTGTATGTCCAGAAAAAACTATCCGGGCTTTCCTGCGGCTTGTCAAGCGGCAGGAAGCGTGCGGGCGGGCGGGGACGCCTCGCTTCGAGTCCCAGGCAGCCCATTGGAATAATTGACAAATAAAATCACATGATTGTCACCGTCCCGTCATGTTCGCTTGACAGCGGGGGAAAGGGTGGGGCATAAGTGGGAAAACGTGGTAAATAGTGGGCGACAGGTGGTGGATCGGTGGCAAATCTGTTTATCCAGAGCGCATATCGCAATCTTGACGCCAAGGGCCGTCTGCTGCTGCCGCCAGAGTACAGGGATGCCCTGCTGGCCGCCGGGGATGGTTCCTTCTGGCTGACCATAGGTCTGTACGGAGGCCTCAAGGCCTACATGCCTGCGGATTGGGAAGCCATCGTCGAAAAGCTGAACAGCGTCCCCCTCCCTTCCATGAAGCTTTCCCACGTCAAAACGAAGTTGCTCGGTCTTGCGCAGAGGATGGTCCCCGATGCGCAGGGCCGCATACGTATCCCGCAGCCCCTGATGCGTGCCGCCGGTCTGCAAAAGGACGTGGTACTGGTGGGCATGGCGGACAAGTTCGAAATCTGGGATCAGGCCCGCTTCGATGCCCTGCTGGTGGAAGACGTCAGCGATGAAGTGGCGGCCTGTCATCTTGATATAGCTCTTTAGAGGTAAGCATGACCATGCAGCAGCAGGGACAGGAACGAAATGCGGCTGATCTGCACATCCCTGTCCTGATGAAGGAAACCCTTGCGGCCCTGCAGCCCGTGCTGGATGCCGGAAGGGATCGCCCCGTGCGCATCCTGGACGGCACGCTCGGCATGGCCGGGCACAGCTCTGCCATGTTGCAGGCGGCCCCCCAGGCGGAACTCTGCGCCCTGGACCGGGACGAGGAAGCCCTGGAACTGGCCCGGCGCCGGCTGGAGCCTTTTGGTGGGCGCGTCCATACCTACCATTGCCGCTACAGTCAGTTCGAGGAGGCCCTCGACGACCTGGGCTGGGACAAGGTCGACGCCGTGCTGCTGGATATCGGCGTCTCCTCCCTGCAGCTGGACGAGGCGGAGCGCGGCTTCAGCTTTTACGGGGACGGGCCCCTGGACATGCGCATGGACCAGCATTCCGGCGCGCCTTCGGCCTGGCACTGGGTCAATCGCGAAAGTTTCGACCGCCTCAAGGAATGCATCGCCACCCTGGGCGAGGAACCGCAGGCCGGGCGTATAGCCCGGGCCATCGTGGATGCCCGCCAGAAGAACCCCATCGATACCACCGCCCAGCTGGCGGCCCTGGTGGAGAAGGCCTATCCGCCCGCGTGGCGTGCCAAGGCCCGCCGCCATCCCGCCACGCGCACCTTCCAGGCCCTGCGCATGGCCGTCAACGACGAGCTGGGCGAGCTGCGCCGCTTCCTTGATGCCATCCTGGGCCGTCTGTCCCTGGGCGGCCGTCTGGCGGTCATTTCCTTCCATTCCCTGGAAGACCGCATGGTCAAGCAGACCATGCGCTACTGGGCCGAGGGCTGCCGTTGCCCCCGGCATGTGCCGGTGTGCGTGTGCCACCATGTGCCGGAAGTCGAGATCCTGTACAAAAAGCCCGTGCAGGCCGACGATGACGAGCTGGCCGTCAATCCGCGTGCCAGCAGCGCCAAACTGCGGGCCGTGGAGAAAATAGCCGAGGCGGTTTCATGAAGAAGCTGTCGGTCGGGCTGCCGTTCCGCGGACAGGGCAAGGTCCAGACCAAAAGCTGGCTGCTCCTGCTGGCGCTGGGACTGCTGGCCTGCATGACCATGTGCCTGATCCTGGTCTGGAGCAATATCGAGCGCATCGATACCACCTACTTCATCAATATCGCCCAGAACAAGTTGCAGGAACGCAAGGCCCTGCGCGCCAAGCTGGAAGTGGAGCGGGAGCGCCTTCTTTCCCCGTACGAGCTGCGCCGCAAGGCGGAGGAGATCGGCATGAAGGAGCCGAAGCCGGGGCAGGTCCGGCGTATGGAAGCGCACTAGCCGGCAAGCATCACAAGCGGGGGACGCATGTTCAAATTCTCATCCGATACCGGAGACAAGAAACGTCGTCCGGGCCGTACCGCATCGCGTACCGTACGCAGCGGTGGGGCCCGGCGTGTTTCTGTTGCGCCCAAGAACAGGGGCCTGAGCTGGGTCGACAGGGTGGACTGGGGCAAGGCCCGCATCGCCGCTGTCGTGGCCATCTTCTGCGTCCTGTGGCTGGGCCTGTGGGGCCGTGCCTGGTATCTGCAGATGATCGAGGGCCCGCGCCTGGCCGACAAGGCCCGCCGCCAGCATATGGCCACGGAGCTGGTCACCGGCAAGCGCGGCATGATCATGGACCGCAACGGGCAGGTGCTGGCCCGCAGCGTGGAGGCCCGTTCCGTCTATGCCCGGCCGCAGGAGATCCAGGATTTTCTGACCATGGCCAACACGCTGGGGCCCATCCTCGGCATCGAACCGCAAAAGCTCTATGACGAGCTTTCCAAGACCAAGCGCCGTTTCGTCTGGGTGCGCCGCAAAGTGGACGATTACACCGCCGAGGCCGTGCGCAAGGCGGGCCTGCCCGGCATCGGTCTTTCCAAGGAATACGACCGCGTCTATCCCTTCAAGCATCTTGCCGGGCAGCTGCTCGGCTTCGTGGGCGTGGACGACAAAGGCCTGGAAGGCCTGGAACGCTCGCTGGACGACCGTCTTGCGGGCACGCCCACCCGCATGGTGGTGCAGCGCGACGCCATGGGCCGCCGCTTTTACCTGCATGAAGAAGGCAAGGACGAGCTCCGCGGCGAGGACTTGATGCTGACGCTGGACGTGCAGCTGCAGTTCATCGCCGAAGAAGCCGTGGCCCGTGCCGCCCGGGACTTCGATGCCCGCTGGAGCGGGGCCCTGGTGGTGGATGTGCCCAGCGGCGACATCCTGGCCTGGGCGCAGTATCCCTTCTTCAATCCCAATACCTACCGGCAGTCCAGCCCCATGATCTACCGCAACCGGCTGGCCTCCGACGCCCTGGAACCCGGTTCCACCTTCAAGCCTTTCGTCATGGCCTCGGCCCTGCAGGAGCGCAAGATCAACCGCAATACGGCCATCGACTGCGAGAACGGCAAGTGGGAGATCAAGAAGGTGACCATTCGCGACACCTCGCGGCAGGGCGTGCTGCCCGCGCACAAGGTGCTGCGCTATTCCTCCAACATCGGCATGGCCAAGATCGGTCTGGAGCTGGGTTCGCCCACGCTCTACAAGTACCTGCGCGCCCTCGGCTTCGGGGAGAGCACCTGCGTGCCCGTGGCCGACAGCCGGGGCATCCTGCGCCAGCCCCGCTCCTGGAGCGAGGCCGACCTCATGTCCGCCTCCTTCGGGCAGAGCGTGTCCGTCACGGCCCTGCAGATGGCGCAGGGCTACTTGACCCTGCTCAACAATGGTGTCTACAAGCCGCTGCGCCTGCTGCGCGAGCAGGTCAATGTGGAACAGCGTTACGAGCGCATCTTTTCGGAGCGCGTCTGCCGTGAGGTCATGGGCATGATGCGCGACGTGGTGGAAGAAAAGGACGGTACCGGCAAGCGGGCCCGCATCGAAGGGGTGGAAGTGGCCGGCAAGACCGGCACCGCCCAGAAGGCCGACCACAAGGCGGGTTCCTACGGCGCCAAGCGTCTGGCCTCCTTCGTGGGCTTTTTGCCCGCCGACAATCCCCGCTATCTGATCGTGGTGCTGGTGGACGAACCCACCAAGAACCAGTACGGGGGCGTGGTGGCCGCGCCCGTGTTCCGCGAGATCGCCTCGCGCGCCATCACCTACAGCGGCGCCATCGTGCCTGATGCCACCAGTCAGGCGGAAAAGGACGACAAGCCGGACAAGGACAAGGGCCGTCAGCGCGGCCTCAAGCTTTCGCGTCTGGATGTGCCCTTCCTGGCCAAGGAAGACGTCCAGACCAGCCGTCCGCCGTCCATGCAGCAGCCCGGCCATCTGGCCAAGGCCTCCAGCCGGGTCCCCGACGTCAAGGGCAAGACGGTGCGCAACGCCGTGGAACTTTTTGCCCGCGCCGGGATCGTGCCGGAGCTCAAGGGGACCGGCACGCGCGTGGTCAGGCAGAGCCCGCCGCCGGGCACGGCCTGGCCCAAGGAAGGAGAAAACGTCACTTACATTCTGTGGCTCTCGGAGAGGTAACCGTGAATCGCGAATTCGAACAATTGCTCGACAAGGTGCGCCGTGAGGGAGGGGAGATCCGCTCCGACTCGCGTGAGGTCGGCAAGGGGGACATCTTTGTGGCTGTCCCCGGGGTCAATGCTGACGGCGCCCGTTTCATCCCGCCGGCCGTGGAGGCCGGTGCGTCCACCATCGTCTGCCTGCCCGGAGGGGCCGAAGCCGAGGCCGCCCGTGCCGCGGGCTGCACGGTGGTCCATCATGACGATCCCCGCGAGGCCCTGTGGCGTCTGGCCGAGGCCCGCTGGCATACCGGCAGCCTGCCGCTGCGCGTGCTGGGCGTCACCGGCACCAACGGCAAGACCACCAGCGCCTATTTGCTGGAGCATCTGTTCACGGCCACCGGACACAAGGTGGGCGTGCTGGGCACGGTGAGCTACCGCTGGCCCGGCCATTGCGAGGCCGCGCCCCTGACCACGCCCGATCCCCTGCGCGTGCACGCCATGCTGGCGGCCATGGCGCAGGCCGGGGTGGACATCGCCGTCATGGAGGTCTCTTCCCACGCCCTGGAACAGCAGCGCGTCTGCGGGGTGCCCTTTGCCGGGGCCTCCTTCAGCAACCTGACCCAGGACCATCTGGATTTCCACCAGGACATGGAAAGTTATTTCCGGGCCAAGTCCCGTCTGTTCCTGGAACTGCCCCGCGCCGACAAGGTCATGGCCATCAACGGCGATGATCCCTGGGGCCGCCGCCTGCTGGAGCTGTGCCCGCGGGCCCTGTCCTTCGGCCTGCAGAAGGCGCTCCCGCAGCAGCGTCATCTGTGGGGCGAGCTGTTGTCCGCCGGTACGGACGGCTGCCATCTGCGCATGCATCTGGACGGCCAGCAGTGGGAACTGCGCTCGCCGCTGGTGGGGGCCTTCAATGCCTCCAACCTGCTCTCCGTGCAGGCCCTGGCCCTGGAGCTGGGCCTGATGCCGGACGATCTGCGCCATCTGGAAGACTTCCACGGTGTGTGCGGCCGTCTGGAGCGGGTTCCCAATGCCCGCAAGCTGCACGTCTTCGTGGACTATGCCCACACGCCGGACGCGCTGGCCAACGTCCTGAAGGCCCTGCGCGGCGCCGGTTTCAAGCGCATCGTCACGGTCTTCGGCTGCGGCGGCAACCGTGACCGCACCAAGCGCCCCATCATGGGCGAAGCCGTGGCCCGCTATTCCGACGTGGCCGTGCTGACCTCGGACAATCCCCGTTTCGAGGACCCGGAAGCCATCCTCAAGGATGTGCTGCCCGGCCTGCGCGAAGCCAGGGAAGTCGTCGTGGAAGTGGACCGCCACAAGGCAACGGCCAAGGCCGTGGAAATGCTCGGTCCCGATGATGCCCTGCTGATCGCCGGCAAGGGCCATGAGGATTATCAGATCATTCAGGGCACCAAACATCACTACAGTGATCAGGAAGTGGTGCGGGAGCTGTTGGGGTGCGCCTAGATCTTGCTGAAATCGTTCGTTGTCTGGGCTGTGCCCGGGATGTGAAGGTGACCGACGGCAGCGTGACGGTCACCTCGGTCGTCACGGACAGCCGCGAGGCCGTGGCCGGCAGCCTGTTCGTCTGCATCGCCGGCGAGCGCGTGGACGGCCATGACTATGCCGCCCGTGCCGTGGAGCAGGGCGCTGTGGCCGTGCTGGCTTCCCGCCCGCTGGAAGGCCTGTCCGTGCCTGTCCTGCTGGTCCAGGATACGGTGCGCGCCCTGGGCGCCGTGGCCGCCCTCTGGCGCGGCAAGTCCTCTGCCCGGGTGGTGGGCATCACCGGCTCCGCGGGCAAGACAACGGTCAAGGAACTGCTGGCCCATGTGCTGTCGCGGCGCGGCAAGACCGCCTGCAATGCCCTCAACCTCAACAATCAGGTGGGCATGCCCCTGTGCATGCTCAAGACCGACGGGGACGAGGACTTCTGGGTCTTCGAGGCCGGTATCAGCCACGAGGGCGACATGGACGAGCTGGGCGCCATCCTCCAGCCCGATCTGGCCCTGATCCTCAACGTGGGCGCCGCCCATACCGAGGGGCTGGGCGAACGCGGCGTGGCCTGGCACAAGTCCCGTCTTCTGGCCCATCTGGCCCCCGAAGGCCAGGCCCTCGTGAGCGCCGACTATGACGACCTCGTCCGCGAGGCGCGGGCCGTGTTCGGCGACGTGCTCTTCTTCACGGCCAGCGGGCGTCCGCTCTCCTATCGTGCGGCCTATGCCGGGTGTTGCGATGGGGTGCACGGGCAGTACCGCCTGTGGCTGGACGGCCGTCCCTGTGACGTTATCGCGCCTTTCCGCGGCGATTACGGTACCGAGAACTGCATCGCCGTGGCGGCCGCCGCCCACATGCTGGGCCTGACCGCCGAGGAGATCGCCGCCGGTTTCGCCGACGCGCAGCTGCCGCCGCAGCGCTTTGCCCGCAGCCGTCGCGGCAACTGGGACATCGTGGACGATACCTACAATGCCAACCCGCTTTCCATGGCCCGCATGCTTGACGCCGCGGCGGAAAGCGCCCAGAAACGGCCTTTCGTGGTGGTGCTGGGCGAGATGCGCGAACTGGGCAGCGTGGCGGACAGGGAGCATGAACGCCTGGGCAGGCATCTGGCCCAGCTGCGTCCTGTGCTGGTCTTCTGGCGCGGCGGCCATGCCGATGCCGTGCGGGACGGCCTGGAGCACGGGCTGTACACGGGCAAGTTCCTGCCCGTGGATTCCGGCGAGGCCTTCGTGCAGGCCCTGCGTGAACATCTTCCCGCCGAGACGGGAGAGCAGGGGGGCCTCATGCTTTTCAAGGGATCGCGCGGCAACCATCTGGAAGAATTGCTTGAAGCTCTGGAGCAGAGCGACTGGCTGCCCGGCAGCCGTACGGAGAGTCTGTAGATGCTGTATAACCTGCTGGTACCGTGGGCGTCCGAATGGACGGCGCTCAATGTTTTCCGGTACATCACCTTCCGTTCCATGGCCGCGCTCATCACGGCCCTGGTGCTCTCCATCCTGCTGGGTCCCCGGTTCATCGCCTGGTTGCGCCGCCTCAAATGCGGCCAGCACATCCTGCATGAAGTGACGGCCCATGCCTGCAAGGAAGGCACGCCCACCATGGGCGGCCTGCTGATGCTCTTCAGCCTCACGGTCAGCCTGCTGCTGTGGGCGGATCTGGGCAATTTCTACATCTGGCAGACCCTGCTGGTGTTCTGGGGCTTTGCGGCCGTGGGCTTCTGGGACGACATGACCAAGCTGCGCCATGCCGAGAACCGCGGCATCAGCGGCCGGGCCAAGCTGGCGGGCCAGCTGGCGGTGGCCGTGGTGGCCATGCTCTTCCTGGTCACGGATCCCGGCTATTCCAGCCAGCTGAGCATCCCCTTCGTCAAGGACTGGGCTCCTGACCTTGGTCCCCTGTATCTGCCGTTCGGGGTCTTCGTCATGGTGGCCTCGTCCAATGCCGTCAACCTGACCGACGGTCTGGACGGTCTGGCCATCGGGCCCTGCATCGTGGCCGGTATCGTTTTCGCCATCTTCATCTATGTGACGGGCCATGCCCGCTTCGCCAATTATCTGCTGCTGCCCTATACGCCGGGCGTCGGTGAGGTCACGGTGTTCTGTGCGGCCCTGGTAGGCGCGGGGCTGGGCTTTTTGTGGTTCAACGCCTATCCGGCCCAGGTCTTCATGGGCGACGTGGGCTCGCTGGCCCTGGGCGGCGTGCTCGGCTATCTGGCCCTGCTCTGCAAGCAGGAACTCATCCTGGCCGTGGTGGGCGGCCTGTTCGTGGCCGAGACCCTGTCGGTCATCATGCAGGTGAGCTACTTCCGCTGGACAGGCGGCAAACGCCTGTTCCGCATGGCGCCCCTGCATCATCACTTTGAACTGAAGGGCATCCCGGAATCGAAGATCATCATCCGGTTCTGGATCACGTCCGCACTGCTGGGGCTGGTGGCCCTGTCGGTACTGAAACTGCGCTGATGGCGAGGGCTCCGGCTGCATGAGGCCGGGGCCCGCTCGCCGTTTTTTATCCTGTCCGCCGTGCCTGCCGGTGCAGTGCGCGGCAATATCTTATCCGCGAGGAATGTGACATGGCTCAGAATGAAGATCGTGGCCGGTGCATCAAGGCCGGTGAACTGGCTGTAGTGGTGGGCGCCGGGCGTTCCGGCAAGGCAGCGGCCCGTCTTCTGTTGCGGCAGGGCGCCCGGGTGCGCCTGCTGGAGAGCAATCCCCAGGCTCTGGACGAAGCGCAGGCCGCGGCCCTGCGCGCGGAAGGCATCGAACTGGTGCTGGGGGAACAGGGGCCGGAGCTCTTTGCCGGTGCGAAGATGGTGGTGCCCAGCCCCGGCCTGCCCGTGGTGCGCCTGCGCGAGATGATGGGCCCCCATGCCGATGCGGAAGGTACCGAGATCCTGGCCGAGATGGAGCTGGCCTGGCGCGCCCTTGACGGCGAGCCCGTGCTGGCGGTGACCGGCACCAGCGGCAAGACCACCACGGTCAGCCTGGCGGCGGCCATGCTGCGGGGGCAGGGCCTGCGTGTTTTTCTGGGCGGCAATATCGGCACGCCCCTTTCGGAATATCTGCTTTCCGGCGAAAAGGCCGACGTGCTGGTGCTGGAGACCTCGAGCTTCCAGCTCCAGTGCTGTTCCACCTTCCATCCTCGGGTGGCCGTGGTGCTGAACATCTCGCCCAACCATCTGGATTACCACAAGGACATGGAAGAATACATCGAGGCCAAGTTCCGTCTGTTCCGCTGCCAGACGGAAGAGGATCTGGCGGTTTTGGAGCCCGGGCTGGAAGAGACCGCCGCCCGCTTCGGCCTCAGGGCCCGCAAGGTGTGGATCCGGCCCGAAGGCCGCTTCCCGGACTGCCCCCTGTTCGGGCAGCACAACCAGTTCAATGCCGAAGCCGCCTGGCAGGCCTGCCGTCCCTTCGGTGTGACGCTGGAGAATGCCGCCCGCGCGGTGGCTGCCTTCAAGCCCCTGCCCAACCGGCTGGAATCCGTGGCCCGCGTGCACGGCGTGCTTTATGTGAACGACTCCAAATGCACCACGGTGGCCGCTCTGGAAGTGGCGCTGGAAGCCATGGACCATCCCGTGCACCTGCTGTGCGGCGGCAAGTTCAAGGGCGGGGATCTGGACGGTATGAAGGATCTGCTGCGCCGCAAGACCAAAAGCGTGAACCTGTACGGGGCCAGCCGTGAGATTTTTGAGGCTGCCTGGCAGGGCGTGGTGCCCCTGTGCTGGCACGAGCGCATGGAAGACGCTGTCCTGGCCCTGCAGGACAAGGTGCAGGAGGGCGATGTGGTCCTGCTGGCCCCGGCAACTTCCAGTTTTGACCAGTACCGCAATTATGTGGAACGCGGCAACGACTTCAAGCGCATCGTGGGAAGCCTGGCATGAAGAACATGTTCCTGAGCAGGAAGGAAAAGAAAAAGGAAGAAGCCGCTCCCCAGGGCGGAGGCATCTCGCGCGCTCTGGGCAAGGTGAGTTTTGAAGGCTTCGACTGGTGGCTCTTCACCCTGATGCTCATCATCCTGGCCATCGGCCTCATCATGGTGCTGTCGGCCAGCGGCATCGTGGCCGAGCAGGTGAACGGTGACAAGTACTACTTTTTCAAGCGCCAGCTGATCTTTGCCTGCGGCGGGGGCCTCGTGCTCTGGGGCGCGGCCCTCATGCCCCGCAGCTGGCTCTACAAATTGCAGTATCCGGCCATCTTCCTGTCCCTGTTCCTGCTCCTGCTGACCCTGTCGCCCCTGACGCCGTCCATCAACGGCGCCAAGCGCTGGATCCCTCTGGGGCCCGTGAACCTGCAGCCCATGGAGTTCGTCAAGATCTCCCTGGCCCTGTACCTGGCGTATTTCATGAGTTCCAAGCAGGCGCTGGTCAAAACTTTCAGCCGGGGCGTCATCCCGCCCTTTGCCGTGACGGGCCTGTTTTGCGGCCTGCTGCTGTTGCAGCCCGACTTCGGCAGCGCCGTGGTGGTGGCCAGCATCTTGTTCTTCATGTGTCTGGCCGGGGGCACGCGTTTCATCTACCTGTTCTTCGCCATGATCCTGGCCTGCGCCGGCGCCATGGCCCTGGCCATCCTTGAACCTTACCGCCTGCGCCGCCTGCTGGCCTTTCTGGATCCGTTCGCCGATCCCACCGACACGGGCTATCACCTGGTGCAGTCCCTGCTGGCCATCGGCTCCGGCGGCCTGCTGGGCCTGGGGCTGGGCAAGAGCCGCCAGAAATTCCTCTATGTCCCCGAGCCGGAAAACGACTTTGTATTCCCCATCGTGGCGGAAGAGCTGGGATTCATCGGTGCGGTGGTGGTGCTGCTCCTGTTCTCCCTGCTGATCATGCGGGGGTACTGGCTGGCACTCCACGCACGGGACAAATTCGGAGCACTGACCATCGTGGGCATTATCACCCTGCTGGCGGTCCAAGTTTTCCTGAACGTGGGCGTGGTCACCAATCTGATCCCCAACACCGGAATCTCCCTCCCCTTCTTCAGCTACGGAGGAACAGCGCTGATGATCCAGCTGGCGGAGATGGGGATCGTATTGAGCATATCCAGCCTGCGACGTTCGGGAGGATATCCCCACCATACGCAATTTGGTTCCAAGTAGAGTGCATCCGTTCTCGTCCCCACCAGCCCGGAATCCAGGTGGTCCATTTTAGAGATGCGTACAACCATATCCGCCACGTCAATGCGTGCGGAACAGTCGTGAGCGATGTGCTTATTTCCAACTATTGCTATATTCATATAATGCTCTTGCTATGTTAAGATCGCTTGAATGATCTATCTGAACGGTGAATGGAGGGCGCTGCTCCACAGCTACGGCATCCGGGGCAAAAAGGATGCCCTGTTCCGCCATGAATCGTGTACCA
>ENA-ORVG01003804-ORVG01003804.1-human-gut-metagenome-genome-assembly--contig:-NODE-3804-length-11200-cov-3.902916_pt1 | contig 11200 bp, 9 predicted proteins | sample MGYA00242091_ERZ509233 | MGnify/ENA primary metagenome ERZ509233 (study PRJEB26280, sample SAMEA2338840) | human gut metagenome | biome: human gut; feature: human-associated habitat; material: faeces... | reverse complement strand
CGGTGCAGATACAACACGTGATCTGGTACTTCGCTGGCTGGCACTTGGCGTATTCACACCACTTATGAGAAACCACTCCGCACTTGGAACCAGAGAACAGGAAGCTTACCAGTTCGAGAATATCGAAGACTTCCGTCATGTAATCGGTGTCAGATATCGTCTTGTCCCATACCTGTACAGTGAATACATGAAAGCTGCATTAAACGATGATATGATGTTCCGCCCGCTGGCCTTTGATTACACAGATGATGCCTTCGCAACTCAGGTAGAGGACCAGCTTCTCCTTGGAAACGAAATCATGATCGCACCAGTTTACACACAGAATGCAAAAGGCCGCTATGTATATCTGCCGGAAGAAATGATGTTCGTAAAATTCCTGCCTGACGGAACAATTTCTCAGGAGATTCTTGAAAAAGGACATCACTATGTAGAAGTTGCCCTGAATGAAGTTCCACTGTTTATTCGCAAAGGAAAAGCAATCCCGGTTGCTGATGTTGCACAGACAGTAAAGGATATCGATCCGGCTACGATCCGCATGATCGGATATGAGGGAGCTGAATATGACCGTTATGATGATGACGGTGTAAGTACTCTGTAATTTAACCGAATCAGACAACTTTCCCTGCCTGAATTGCAAAAAGTACCAGGTAGCAGATAGAACTGAACCAGAAGTCACCTCATAAAAATAATAAAAAGAAACAGTCACATACATCTGATGAATGTTGAGATATTCACTCAAGTATGTGACTGTTTTCTTTTACATTGTTATTCTTTATCTTTATTTGCCAAAACAATATAACGGTAAATTTCTGCAAATGGGATCTCTTTTTCTCTGCTCAGCTGTGCAACACTCTCATATTCCGGATAAAGCTGCTCTTTTCCATTCAAAGTGCATACCTTTACCTGAACTTCTCCCCAGGGAGTCGGAAGGGTTCTCGTTTCTCTGGGAAGAATCGTACGTTCCATTATGCTATAACGAATTCCAATCGTAGTAGTTTCTTCAAAAATAATATTCTGAAGCGTTTCTATATCTTCTTCCTTACAGATCACATTCAGAACCCATGCAGGTCTGTTCTTTTTCATAAAAACAGGCACATAATGCACATCTCTGGCACCGGCTTTCATCAGACGTTCCATGACAAATCCCAGAACTTCTCCACTGCAGTCATCAATGTTTGTTTCCATCTTGATAATCGTATCTTTGGTTTCCTGATTTTCAGCTTTCGGATTATTTCCGATTTCCGAGTTTTTGAATTCTTCTGTCTGAGCCTTTACTTTATCTCTTCCTTTAGCCTGCTCTGTGCTTTCTGATATGAACATTGCCCTTAAGATCCCAGGGCATTCATACTGGCGTTTACCTGCACCGATTCCAATCTTCTGGATTTCAAATGTTTCCGGAAGTTTATCCTTTGTTTTCACTGCTGCCACTATCGCCGCACCTGTAGGCGTTACAAGTTCACCTTCTACCTCTGTCATTTTCAGATGTAAATGGTTGGCACTTACTATATTTGCAACTGCCGGAACCGGGATTGGCAGGATGCCATGCTGACAACGGACAGTTCCCCGTCCCTCACAGAGAACAGGAACGATCACCTCTGTAACATCCAGATTATCCAGGCAGACTGCCACAGACACAATATCCACAATAGAGTCCACTGCTCCCACCTCATGAAAATGCACCTGATCCACAGGCACATTGTGTGCTTTACTCTCTGCCTCTGCAAGAATTTCAAATATACGCAATGCGATCTTCTTTGCATTCTCAGTCATTGCGCTATGCTCTATAATATAGGTAATTTCTTTTATTCCACGGTGTTCGTGATGGTGATGGTCTTGCGCTGTTCCTGTGCCATGGGCGTGATTGCTCTCATGGCCTTCATGATGATGTCCATGCAGATATTCCATATCATGGTCATGATTTTCATGCTCTTTATCCAGCACAACATCAAAATCACATGCATCTATTCCGGACTTCACAACTCTGCTGATCTTTGTCTCAAATCCTGATACCTTAAGACTCTTCAGCACCCTGTCCAGCACTGAGCGGTCAGCTCCCAGATCAAGAAGAGCCGCAACCGTCATATCACCACTTATCCCTGAATAACATTCCAGATATAATGTTTTTCCCATAATCAATTTCCTTTCTCATCTGTACCTGCTGCCAGACGGTTGATCTGCGTTGCCAGATAGCCGGCACCGTAGCCGTTATCAATATTCACCACAGCAATCCCATTCGCACAGGAATTGATCATAGTAAGAAGTGCCGAAAGACCATGCATACTTGCACCATAACCCACAGATGTCGGTACTGCGATCACCGGTCTGCTCACCAGACCGCCCATCACACTGGCAAGAGCTCCCTCCATTCCCGCAACTGCAATTACACAGTTCGCACTCTGGATCGTCTCCAGTCTGGAGAATAAACGATGCATTCCGCTGACTCCCACATCATAAATCCGTTCAACATTTGTGCCAAAATATTCCGCTGTCTGTGCAGCTTCCTCAGCAACCGGAATATCTGCAGTTCCTGCTGAACACACCGCAATCTTACCAATACGCTTCTTATCTTTCTTTTCAACCTTTAAGATACGCGAGATCGGATCATATTCTGTCTCCGGAAACTTCTCCTTCACCAGTTCATACTGATGTTGGGAAGCTCTGGTTCCGAATACCTCACCGTCTTCTCTGTATAATCTTTCAAAAATATTCAGAAGATGTTCATCTGCCTTATTACTGCAGTAGATTACTTCTGCGAAACCGGTTCTTGCCTTGCGGCTTGTATCCAGCTTCGCATATCCCATTTCTTCATAACTTTCTTTCTTAAGGATTCTCTCTGCCTCTTCCACAGATACAGAACCACTTTTTACACTTTCAAGAATCTCCTGTAAGGTCATGGATTCCTCCTTTTAGAACACCACCTGCACCAGAAACATACAGACAACCGTTCCCACTATAATACTGAGCAGTGTATTTCTCTTCCACAAATGAAGATTTTGCTGTTATCATTCTTTTTCCTTATCAGCGCCCTTATTTCCACGCTGATCGTAGTCATCCAGGAAATTGTAGTATTCTCCATCTTTATGATATCCCATAACAGTACGAAGATTAATATCCCGCACACTGTTAAAGATATTCGTCTCGATCACACTGCTTGTATTTCTAAACTGTGCAACCAACTCTTTCATCTCATCACGCTTGGAACCACGTCCGCCCCCACAGCTTACACAGTTCTCAGTAAAACGGCATGCACACTGAATGAAGTGCAGCCCATTGGTATCTCTCCATGCCTTGATCGCAGATTCCTTGATCAGATACATAGGACGGATCAGTTCCATTCCCTCAAAATTCTGACTGTGCAGCTTCGGCATCATAGTCTCCACCTTACCACTGTACAGCATACCCATGAGGATTGTCTCAATCACATCATCAAAATGATGTCCCAGCGCAATCTTATTACATCCCAGCTCCTTGGCATGAGAATACAGATAACCACGTCTCATTCTCGCACACAGGTAACAGGGATTATTCTCAATTTCTGCCACTGTATCAAAAATATCACTTTCAAAAACCGTAAGAGGAATTCCCAGAAGCTCTGCATTATCCTGAATAATCTTCCAGTTATCCGCATTATAGCCCGGATTCATTACCAGAAACACCAGTTCAAAATGAATCTTCCCATGACGCTTCAGCTCCTGAAGCAGCTTCGCCATCAGCATAGAGTCCTTACCACCTGAAATACAGACAGCAATCTTATCCCCCTCCTGAATCAGCTGATACTCATTCAAAGCCTTGGTAAACGGTCTCCAGACTGTCTTTCTGAACGTCTTGATAATACTGTGCTCAATCTCTTTCGTCTTCAGTTCCTTCTGCTCCTTAGCATCATTCTCCATAAAACGGCTCAGAGAAAGTCTCAGATAGGCACGATATCCACCTTCAATATTCACAGCCTCATACCCTGCATCACTCAGCTTCTCCACACAGTCCCGGCTTCTGTCCCCCGTATGACAGAGAACATACACCATCTTCTCCCTGTCCACAGACTCCATTCTTTCCTCAAACTCATCCAGCGGAATATTCACTGCCCCCGGAAAAGATCCCCTGCTGTACTGATCCGCCGGCCGCACATCCACGATCGTAATCTTAGAAGAATCAATCTTCTCCAGCTCTTCCACACTAATTGTATTCATATATAACCTGCCTTTATCTATTAAAATCAATCACTTACCTCTGATGAATCACCCTGTATTTCCGCCCAATTCACCAGCCATCATTATACTTTGAAACCCCATAATAGTCAACATATTCCCTTGCCGTTGACTCGTAACAGTCCCTGTTTCGTTACTGTGTGAACGGAGTGAACAGTAACACAAAAGGAACAGAGCCAACGCCCTGTTCCCCTTTTATTATTTATAAACTTTTACACCAAAGGATTCATGAATGATAGTACGAGCCTCTTCAATGGTTTTAAACTCTTCTGCTTTCAGCATCTGTGCTGTGATATTTCCGATTGCAGTTGCCTCTCCTGGACCTGCATGGATTTCTTTCTTTGTTGCCTTTGCAGTCAGCTCATTGAGATATCCTGCGTTGGAACCGCCGCCCACGATATGAATACGGCTGTAAGTCCTGCCTGTCATCTCTTCCAGCTCTTTTGCTGTCTTTGCATAGCATTCCGCAAGACTTGTGTAGATAACTGTTGCAATCTCTCCCAGAGTTTCCGGAACCTTCTGTCCTGTTCTGCGGCAGTAATCCTTAACTTCCTCTGTCATATTGTCAGGAGAAAGGAAACACTCATCATTTGCGTCTACTCTTGACGGGAAATCCTTTGCTTCCTCTGCCATTGCGCAGATTTCTGCAAAGCTGTATGCATCATTTACTTCATGACGCACAGACTGGATCATCCAGAGTCCCATGATATTCTTCAGGTAACGGAAACGGCCTGCATAACCGCCTTCATTTGTGAAGTTCATCTCACAGCTCTTCTCAGAGCAGTCAGCTTCTTTTCTCTCAATTCCCATCAGTGACCATGTTCCGGAGCTGATGTAGATAAAATCATCGTCATTTGCAGGAACTGCCAGTACAGCGGATCCTGTATCATGTGTTGCAGGTGCAACTACTTCCAGGTCAAATCCAACTTCTTTCTGAAGTTCTTCTGTCAGATGTCCAACTACTGTTCCAGGCATGATCAGTTTCTGGAAAATTCTTCTTGGATATCCAAGTTTGTCAATGATCTCATAATCCCAGTCTTTTGTTTCAGCGTTAACCATCTGTCCTGTTGTAGCTTCTGTATATTCACAAGTCTTCTGTCCTGTCAGAAGGAAATGGAAATAATCCGGTACATGAAGCAGAGTTTCTGCTTTTTCCAGATATTCAGGATGTTTTGTCTTAACTGCCATAAGCTGATAAATAGTATTGTAAATAGCTTTCTGGATACCAGTTCTTGCATACAGTTCTTCTACTGGAATGAATTTGTAAACTTCTTCATCCATGCCTTCTGTACGGTGATCACGATATCCTACAGTGTTTCCAAGTACTTTGTCTTCTTTGTCAAGAAGAACGAAGTCAACGCCCCAGGTATCAACACCCATACTTACCGGAATCTTGCCGATTTCTTTACATTTTTTAAGACCAGCAACGATTTCTGTAAAAATTCGGTCGAATTCCCAACAGAGTTCTCCGTCTTTCTTAACCATACCATTTTCGAAACGATGGATTTCTTCAAGTTCCATCTTTCCGTTTTCCATGTGTCCAAGAATCAGACGTCCACTGGATGCGCCCATATCTACTGCTGCATAATATGTTGCCATTGTTAAATCCTCCTAAATATGTAAGATGTGTATAGCATTTATTGTTGTGCAAAATGCTATGTCAAAAAGGTTCTTTCATATTTGATAATAACATAATATCCTAAAAAGCGATAAATGTTAAGAACCTCGTTTGTAAAAAAAAGTGTCCTCAGTTGCTTTATTGAAGTAAATTGTGAATGTGTTACTTAAAAAACCCCCAGGGCAAATGCCCTGGGGGTTTTCACCCTAAACTAAAGATTAGTCATAAAGGTTTGGAGCGATTTCTTCATCGTCCATGTTTGTAGAATCATACCAGTAACCATCTGTAGGAACATCTTCAAGCTCCTGTCCGTTAGCTGCTGCTGTCAGAGCGTAGATTGCATAGTAGCCCATCATCAGAGGAGACTGTGTAACAGCACCGATGAATGTTCCATCCTGTACAGCGGCTTTAATGATAGAACCAGCATCGAAACCAACACCGATAACATCGCCTGCTCCTGCGTCAGAACCAAGAACGTTCAGGTTAGCATTAGCTGCAAGAACACCTTCTGCTGCTGTCTGGTTGGAACCGAAGATAGCGATGCAGTTTTCTTTGGAAAGGATAGCCTGAGCTTCGTTAGAGCAAAGCTCTACAGTTGTCTGTGCCGGTACAGCAACCTGGATAACAACGTCTGCGTCAGCTTCTGTTGCATCAGCGTTTTTAGCTGCGTTTACATAGAATTCGTTTCCAGCAACTGCTACTGTTTTTCCGTCAGCCTGAAGCAGTTCGATCATTTTGTCGATGAATCCGCCACCACGCTGCTGGATGTTCTGAGCTGTAGCATCCTGGTTAACTTCACCGATGACAACCTGTCCTTCTGCGTTAGCTACAACATCTTTGATTGCGTTGTACATATTTTCAGCTGCTACAGAACCAGCCTGAGCGTTGTCTGTACAAACTTCGCAAGCGATAGATCCTTCTGGAGCATCTGCGATACCTGTATCGAATGTAACAACCGGGATTCCTTTAGATACACAATCGTTCAGAGCGTCAAGAACGGAAGATGTATCACAAGCTGCAAGTCCTAATCCTTTCGGGTTGGAAGCGATTGCTGTGTTGATCATGTTAACCTGGTCAGCGATATCAGATTCACTGTTCGGTCCCTGTGCTGTGTAAGTAACACCAAGTTCTTCAGCAGCTTTCTTCATACCTTCCTGTGCTGCATCCCAGTATGTGGACTGGAAAGATTTAACCATCATCGGGAACTCATAAGCTTCATTTGCTTTGAGATCTTTGAACTGATCCGGAAGATCAGCTGCCATAACTGTTGATGCGGACATTCCTGCTACCATTGCTGCACAGATGCTTAATGCTACTACCTTTTTGAAATTCATAATTTACTTCCTCCTTATAAATATAAATTATATAGTTTTTATGATGATACGTCAGTAGGAAATTGTCTGACGCCCCACATCCTTATGAAGTTTTAATAAATATTCAATTTCTTTTACAGCAGAGCGGATATCTATAATCCACTGTGCTGTTTAAATCATTCATTTATACTGCTTACATAGCAGCTTTTTTCTTTTCTTTGATGATATCAATCAGGACTGCTACGATAAGTACAAGACCTGTGATGATCTGCTGCCAGTTAGCCTGCAGGCCGATATATGGAAGACCTGTCTTCAGGAGCATGATAACGAAGATACCAACAAATGTTCCGATTACGGAACCGTAACCACCGGTTGCCGCAACACCACCAACGAATACACCGCCGATAGCATCCATTTCAAGTCCGGCACCTGTACCAGGCTGTACGGTAGGTGTTACTGCTGCATAAGCGATTGCTGCAAGTCCTACGAACAGACCACATACTACGTATACCATAACGTGGTAGAATTTTACATTGATTCCAGAAAGAGCTGCTGCTTCTTTGTTAGATCCGATTGCGATAGTGTAACGTCCGAATTTTGTGTGATTCAGAACGAATTCCATCAGCAGAACCAGAAGAACCATCCACAGGAACCCGATCGGATAACGGGAAGCACTTCTTCCTGTACCAACTGTGATCTTGAAGATTGAGTGGAACCATCCACCATCCTGTGTAAGTCCCGGCCATGGTGTTGCGCTGCAGAGAGAACCAGCACCACGGGTGATCATACATGTACAAAGAGTTGCAAGGAACGGCGGCAGGTTCATAACACCGATGAGCACACCATTCAGGGCTCCAATGACGAGTCCAAGTACCAGGCAGAGCACCATAGCTGCTGCTACCGGCCATCCATGGCTTCTTACCATTGTTCCGGCGATAAGTGCATAACAAACCATACCGGTTCCGATTGACAGGTCTACACCACCAGTGATAAGTGGGAATGTAACACCGATTGCCATCAGAAGATCATAGTAAGAGAAATCCAACATACTTAAGAGAGTTGTATACTGTCTGAACTCCTTACTCATAATGGAGAAGATCGCTGTCAGAGCGATGATAACCAGTAATACAATAAATCTCTGATCACTTATAATACTTTTTTTCTTCTTAGTCATGACTATCCTCCTTAATCGATATTTCTTGTGGCCTTATCCATGATGCGTTCCTGTGTAGCTTCGGAAATATCAATATTTCCAGTTACTTTACCTTCGCACATAACGATGATACGGTCACTCAAACGGAGAATTTCTGTCATTTCAGAAGAAATCATGATGATTGATTTTCCTTCTGCTGCCAGTTTACTCATTAACTTGTAAATTTCGTTCTTGGCACCAACGTCGATACCTCTTGTAGGTTCGTCGAAAATCAGAATGTCACTGTCGCGGGTAAGCCATTTAGCAATAACAACTTTCTGCTGGTTACCACCGGAAAGGTTAACTACCAGCTGATCACCGCTTGGTGTCTTAGTTGCCAGTTCTTTAACATATCTTTCGCTGACTTCTTTTTCTTTTGCCTTATTGATGAAGATTCCATTTGTGAACTCTTCCATTGTTGCCAGTGTTGTGTTTTCGTTAACAGATTTCTGAACTACAACACCATATCTTCTTCTGTCCTCTGACAGATAACCGATACCATATTTAACAGCATCCTGCGGGCTGTTGATTGTAACTTCTCTGAGCTGTCCGCTCTTGTCCATAATGGAAATCTTTCCACTCTGTTTCGGGTCTGCTCCGAAAAGTGCTCTTGCAGTCTCTGTACGTCCTGCACCCATAAGTCCCGAGAAACCAAGAATTTCACCTTTGCGAAGTTCAAAGCTTACGTCCTGAACCATCTTACCAGCGTTCAGATGTTCTACTTTAAGAACAACCGGTGCATCTGGTGCAACCATGCTGTGTTCCTTCGGATCTTCATAAATAACACGACCAACCATCATGTTAATGATGTCTTCTTTTGTACTGTCTTTTGTGATCAGAGTTCCTACATATCCACCATCTCGCATGACTGTTACACGGTCTGTGATAACTTTGATCTCATCCATACGATGTGAGATATATACGATACCGAGATTCTTCTCACGAAGATCACGAATGATTACAAACAGGTCAGCGATTTCTTTTTCTGTAAGAGCTGCTGACGGCTCATCGAAGATGATAACTTCTGCTTTGTGGGAAATAGCTTTTGCGATCTCACACATCTGCTGTTTACCAACAGTAAGGTTGCTCATCTTTTCTCTTGGGTCGATTTCAATGTTCAGATCCTTGAATAACTTCTTGGAATCTTCAACCATCTTCTTATCATCTACACGGATACCTTTTTTCGGCTCACGTCCGATAAAGATGTTCTGTGCAACTGTAAGGTCACCGACCATGTTTAATTCCTGATGTACGATTACGATACCATTGTCCTGTGCTTCACGAGTATTGTGAAAAGCAACTTCCTGGCCTTTGTATGTAATAGATCCGGAATCTTTCTGATAAATACCGGTAAGAACTTTCATAAGTGTTGATTTACCGGCACCGTTCTCTCCCATAAGTGCATGTACTTCACCGCGTCTCACTTCGAAGTTAACGTGATCCAGGGCATGAACTCCAGGAAAGGACTTATCAATATCCTTCATTGTTAAAATAACGTCACCCATTGTTTCATCCTCCCTTTCGATCAGTTCTTTCTACGTCTTGCAGAAACGTCGGCATATACAGCTACGATTACGATGATACCTGTGATGATCATCTGCTGTCCTTTACCAAGACCAAATGCCATGATACCCTGCTGCAGAAGAGAGATAATAAATACACCGATTACAGTACCACCGATGGAAGCAAGTCCACCAACCATGGATGTACCACCCATTACACAACCAGCGATTGCTTCGTTGTTGTACTGATCGCCATAACCTGGCTGAACGGTTGTATATGTTGCTACAAAGAACAGTGCTGCGATTCCAACAAGGAATCCACAGATTACATATGCAAGCATGTTCCATTTCTTGGTATCTACACCAGAAAGTCTAACTGCTTCGCTGTTGGATCCAAGGCAAAGGATGTAACGTCCTGGTTTTGTATTGTAAAGAACGATACCACATACAACTGCCATTCCGAGGAAGATTACCAGACCTACCGGGAATCCGTTAACTGATACGATGCTACGGAACCATCCGTTTTTCGGATCACTGCTCAGCGGCCAGCTTACAGACTGTGTTTTTGTAAATACAGAAGCGATACCTTTTGCGATATTCATGGATGCCATGGATACGATAAATGCCGGAACTGACAGATAAGATACCAGCCATCCGTTGAAGATACCGAATGCAAGGCCGATCAGAATGCAGATAACCATTGCTGCTGCACATGGAACACCATAAGATGTCATGCAGTAACCGGATACCAGTGCACAACAGAACATAACCGGTCCGATGGAGAAATCGATTCCTCCGGTTGCGATTACGAACGTAACACCAAGTGACAGGAAGCCCAAGAAGTATACATAGTTCAATGTGGACTTAATGCTGTCTCCAACAGGGAATTTATTTCCCAGCACTACCTTAAAAACTGCGAAAATCACTATCAGAATACATACAAGTAAGATTCTGTTCAGTCCGAGCTTTTTGACTATTGGATTTTGTTTCAGCTTTTCCAATGTTTCACCCTCCTTAAAAGTTTTACACACAACTCTTGCGTTTTCTATATAATACCGTTAAACCCGCACAAATGTAATGGAATATCTTCCAAAAAAAGGTTAAATATTTACGGTTCGTACATAAATATTTAACCTTTTTTAGAGTTTTTTCACTATTATATTCTTTTTTTGACCTTTCTGTTCACAAAATCATCAGGAAAGTTTGAGCGTATTGAACGGAAACAGCAATTTCTCGATCTCACTGTTGTACATATTTTCGGGAGTCACCAGTTCACAGCCGGAATTTACATTTTTTTCGTAGCTCTTGCCGCGAAGCATAAGGACGGTTTCCTTCACACCCATATATCCCATCTTAAATGCTTTCTGAAC
>ENA-ORVG01003800-ORVG01003800.1-human-gut-metagenome-genome-assembly--contig:-NODE-3800-length-11205-cov-5.392646_pt1 | contig 11205 bp, 7 predicted proteins | sample MGYA00242091_ERZ509233 | MGnify/ENA primary metagenome ERZ509233 (study PRJEB26280, sample SAMEA2338840) | human gut metagenome | biome: human gut; feature: human-associated habitat; material: faeces... | reverse complement strand
CCCGCTGCTTTTCGCGGTGCTTGATCTTTTGGTGCTTTTGGATCAAGCCAAAAGCACGGAAGAAAGAATCTAAGAGAATTTTTTTTCGATCGATCCTTCGGGAAACAATCCTGCCCCTCCGATTGTGCGTCTCCTGCAAGGAGTGGATTTACCACCTTTTGTCACCAAAAGGTGGTGCCAAAAGTGTCCGCCAGGCGAAAAGCTGCGGGAAACTCACAGCGCCTCGCTAAAACGGGCGCCTGTCGCGGGTTTGCAAGCAAACCGGCCCCGTTTTTTAACGCTCGTCGCTGCTCGTTTCTTTTTCCGCACTTTTCGCAAGGCGGAGACTGTTGTGCGCTTCGCGCAACGATGATTTATTACGATTCGAATTCCTCTATACTCAGTTTTAGCAGGCCTCGGCCTGCCCGATCGCACTGCGAAAATAGCGGAAGCCGTGACGTCATCGGCGCGAGCGCCCGGAGCGATCGTGCGAAAAGCGAAGTCTTTCGTGATCGCTCAGCGAGCGCGGGTGTCGTCACCCGCTACTTTTCGCCGTGCTTGATCTTTTGGTGCTTTTGGATCAAGCCAAAAGCACAGAAAAAAAGTGAAATCGATTCTTACTTTCTTTGGGAAAGTTCCGTACCTTCGATTCGGCGTCTCCTGCGAGGAGCGGGTTTACCACCTTTTGACACCAAAAGGTGGCGCCAAAAGTGTCCGCAGGGCACCTTCGTCGGGATCGGACGGCGGTTCTCACTGAGCGGGCACAAAAGACTGCGCTGTTTTGCACACCCGCTCCGAGCGCTCGAACCGCCGTCCGATCTGATTCCTCTTCCGGTGCAATGCGGAAGTGTTGTGCGCTTCGCGCAACCATGATTTTGATTCCTTTTACTCAGTTTTAGCAGGCCTCCGTCTGCGGGATCGCACTGCGAAAAGAGCGGGTGTCGTCACCCGCTGCTTTTCGCAGTGCTTGATCTTTCGGTGTTTTTGGATCAAGCCAAAAGCACAAGAAAAATCTGAGAGAAGAAAAACAATAGGATTAATTTTTCGGGAAGCATCCCGCCCCTTCGATTCGGCCTTTCCTGCGAACAGCAGTTTTTACCACCTTTTACTGCCGAAAGGAGGCTGCGGTGCGCTGCGCGCAACCATGATTATTTCATCTCTTGAATTTCATTCTTCTTTTTCTTAGGCTTTTTGATGCGGATTTCGTAATTTTGTCACATAGTATTTCGAAAAAGAGGAAAAACGAAGAGAGAAATTCAAGAATATGGCAAAAGAGTTCAAACGCTATCTGGTGACGTCGGCGCTCCCCTATGCCAACGGGCCGGTGCATATCGGTCATCTGGCGGGGGTCTACATCCCGTCCGACATCTACACGCGCTATCTGCGCCGCCGCGGGCGCGACGTGCTGTCGATCTGCGGCAGCGACGAGCACGGCGTGGCGATCACGATCAAGGCGCGCAAGGAGGGGGTTTCGCCCAAGGAGATCATCGACCGCTACCACAACCTCATCAAGCGTTCGTTCGAACGGCTCGGCATGTCGTTCGACATCTATTCGCGCACCTCGTCGCCCGTCCATGCCCAAACGGCGTCGGATTTCTTCCGCAAGCTCTACGCCGAGGGCAAGTTCGTCGAGAAGACCTCCGAGCAGTACTACGACGAGGAGGCGCAGCAGTTTCTGGCCGACCGTTACATCGTGGGCACCTGTCCCCACTGCCAGAACGAAAAGGCCTACGGCGACCAGTGCGAGAAGTGCGGGTCGACGCTTTCGCCCGACGAACTGATCGCACCCCACAGCGCGTTGTCCGGTTCGCCGCTCGTCAAGCGCGAGACCAAGCACTGGTACCTGCCGCTCGACAAGTACGAGGGATTTCTGCGCGAGTGGATTCTCGAAGGGCACAAGGAGTGGCGTCCCAACGTCTACGGGCAGTGCAAGAGCTGGCTCGATCTGGGATTGCAGCCGCGTGCCGTGAGCCGTGATCTGGACTGGGGCATCCCCGTTCCGGTCGAGGGGGCCGAGGGCAAGGTGCTCTACGTGTGGTTCGACGCGCCGATCGGCTATATATCCGCCACGAAGGAGCTGACGCCAGACTGGGAGCGTTATTGGAAGGACTCCGGAACCAAGATGGTGCACTTCATTGGCAAGGACAATATCGTCTTCCACTGCATCGTCTTCCCGTCGATGCTCAAAGCGCACGGCGAGTACATCCTGCCCGAGAACGTGCCGGCCAACGAGTTCCTCAATCTCGAAGGCGACAAGATCTCCACGTCGCGCAACTGGGCTGTCTGGCTGCACGAATACCTCGACGAGTTTCCGGGCAAGGAAGACGTGCTGCGCTACGTGCTGTGCGCCAATGCGCCCGAATCGAAGGACAACGACTTCACGTGGAAGGATTTCCAGGCGCGCAACAACAACGAACTGGTGGCCGTGCTGGGCAACTTCGTCAACCGCGCGCTGGTGCTCACGCAGAAATACTACGGCGGCGAGGTTCCCGCATGCGGCAGCCTCACCGATTACGACCGCGAGACGCTGGCCGAATTGCAGGCGGTGAAGGCGACGCTCGAACAGAATATCGAGAACTACCGCTTCCGCGAGGCGTTGAAGGAGGCGATGAACGTGGCGCGCATCGGCAACAAGTATCTGGCCGACTGCGAGCCGTGGAAACTCGTCAAGACCGATCCCGAACGGGTGAAGACGATCCTCAACATCGCCTTGCAGATCACGGCCAACCTCTCGATCGTCGTCGAACCCTTCATGCCCTTCACCGCGGCCAAGTTACTGGCGATGCTGCGGCTCGAACCGTTGGACTGGGAGCGTATCGGGGCGACCGATCTCGTTGCCGCCGGTCACCGGATCGGGACGCCCGAGTTGCTTTTCGAGAAGATCGAGGACGACGTTATCCAGGCGCAGCTCGATAAGCTGGCGGCGACCAAAGAGGCAAATTTGGCGGTAGAGTCGTCTCAAAATATTGATCCTCAGAAAGATAGTATATCGTTCGACGATTTCCAACGCATGGATATACGTGTTTCGACCATTCTTGCGGCCGAGAAGGTCGCCAAGACCAAGAAGCTGTTGAAGCTGACTGTCGACACGGGTATCGACCGGCGTGAGATCGTGTCGGGCATCGCCGAACATTATACGCCCGAGGAGCTGGTCGGTCGGCAGGTGTTGGTGCTCGTCAATCTCGAACCCCGTACGCTCAAAGGAATCGAGTCGCGCGGTATGATCCTCATGGGCGAGGATGCTGTGGGCAAACTCGTGCTGCTGGAACCGGCGGCTCCGGTAAACAGCGGTGCGGTCGTTGGATAAAAACCTCTTAAACTCTTTAAGATTATGGAAAACGTGGATTGGGCGGCGTTGCCGTTTAACTATCACAAGACGGATTACAACGTCCGCATCTCCTACAAGGACGGCAAATGGGGCGAGCCGGAACTGACGCAGGACGAATATATTTCGGTGCACATGTCGGCCCCCTGCCTGCATTACGGCGTCGAGTCGTTCGAAGGGTTGAAAGCCTTTCGCGGCGCCGACGGCAAGGTGCGGCTCTTCCGTCCCGACGAGAACGGCAAGCGTTTCGCCGCGACGGCCCGCAAACTCTGCATGGCCGAACTGCCCGTCGAAACCTTCGTCGAGATGTGCCGCATGGTGGTCAAGGCCAACGAGCGGTTCGTACCTCCCTACGGGACGGGTGCGACGCTCTATCTTCGACCCTTGGAGATCGGCATGGGTGCTTTCCTGGGTGTACACCCCGCCAAAGAGTTCATGGTGTGCGTCTTCGTCTCGCCTGTCGGAGCCTATTTCAAGGAGAGCATCAAACCGATTCGCGTGATCGTGAATCCCGATTATGACCGTGCTGCTCCACGTGGAACGGGCGATGTCAAGTGCGGCGGCAACTATGCCGCCAGCCTCGAAGCGGGCGAGGAGGCCAACCGGGAGGGATATGCCAATTCGATGTTCGTCGATGCAGTCCACCGGAAATATATCGAGGAGTGCGGCGCCGCCAATTTCTTCGGTATCAAAGACAATACTTACATTACGCCGAAATCGACCTCGATCCTGCCTTCGATCACCAACAAGAGCCTGCGGCAGTTGGCGAAGGATATGGGGATGAAGGTCGAAGAACGTCCCGTTGCGGTCGACGAGCTCTCGACGTTCGAGGAGTGCGCCGCCTGCGGAACGGCTGCGGTGATCTCGCCTATCGGCTATATCTACGACAAGGAAACGGGTCGCGAATGGAAGTTCGGTGACGAACCGGGCAAGCGCTGCTTGGAGATGTACAACAAATTGCAGGATATTCAGTACGGCCGCTGCGACGATCCCTATGGCTGGACGTTGGTCGTCGAGTAGTATATAGTATAAGGAGCGTATTTCGGGAGGTAGTGTATGAATTTCTCTTGACCTTCGGAAATACGAATTTTGGTACGGAAAACATGCGGTCTCCTTGTGTGACCGCATGTTTTTTTTGGGGGGGGGGAAAATACGGTGATTCCATACCATGTATGAATTGAATTCAAGAGATCATGATTCGTATTGAGACCGAGCGGTTGATTTTACGCCCTTTTTCTGACGGCGATTTGTCCGCTTTATTTATGCTTTTAAGCGACGAAGAGGTCACTGTCTTTCTGCTGATGTTCCCGTTAAAAGATATGGAGGACGCTCGGTCTTACCTCCGGTATATCGAGACGTGGATTCGAAACGGCGGTTTGTATTATGCGATTTGCCTGAAAGATAGCGATTTAGCTGTTGGTTGCATTCATGTGAGCGGCGACGATAGCCATGATCTGGGGTACTGCATTCGCAAAGAGTTCTGGCATAATGGGTTCTGCACGGAGTCTTGTCGGGCTGTCGTCGACCTGCTGCGGCGTATGGGGCTTCCCTATATTACGGCGACGCACGATGTGAACAATCCGCGAAGCGGAAGGGTGATGCAGACCATAGGGATGCGTTATTGTTATTCTTATGAGGAGTTGTGGCAACCCAAGAATTTTCCGGTTATCTTTCGTATGTATCAGTTGAATTTAGACGGACAGATGACCGGGTGTATCGTGAGTATTGGAATCGCTATCCGGTGCATTTCGCCGACCCCCCCCCTACTCTCCTTTGGTGGATTGTTCCACGTGGAACACGAGAGAGGCGAACCGCGAAGGTTCGCCTCTCTCGTGCTTTTTTTTTGTGATCGATCGGCGTTATCTCCCGAATTTCACAAGCAAGACATTCACGTCGGCGGGCGAAACCCCGGGGATACGCGAAGCTTGGCCGATCGTCGTCGGGCGGATGCGCGTGAGTTTCTGCCGTGCCTCGATCGTGAGCGATTGCATCGAATGATAGTCGAAATCGGCAGGAATGGCGATATTTTCGAGCCGATGCAACTTTTCGGCGATGAATTTTTCCCGCTGGATATATCCGTTGTACTTGATCTGGATCTCCGCTTCTTCGATCGCTTCGGTCGTCATTCCCTTTTCCTCGATCAGTTGCGCGAGCTTGGGGAGGACGCGGGACAGGCCGGCGAAGGTGATTTCGTTGCGAAGCAGGATGTCGTAGAGCTTCCTCCCCTGCTTCATCGGTTCGGAATCGACTGATTTCAGATAGTCGTCGATTTCGCCTGCACGCACGCTCGTGCGGCGGGCGAAGGAAATAAGCGATTCTACGCACGACTTTTTTCGCTCGAAATTCGCAAAGTCTTTTTCCGAAATCAATCCGATTTCATGCCCGAGCGGAGTGAGTCGCAGGTCGGCATTGTCCTGTCGGAGCAGAATGCGGTACTCGGCGCGCGAGGTGAACATCCGGTAAGGTTCGTCGACGCCCTTCGTCACCAAATCGTCGATCAACACGCCGATGTAGGCTTCGTCGCGTTGCAGAACGATCGTCGACTCCCCTACCCGTTTGCGATGCGCGTTGATCCCTGCCAGCAGGCCCTGCGCCGCAGCCTCCTCGTAACCTGTCGTGCCGTTGACCTGGCCGGCGAAATAGAGTCCGTCGACGAGTTTCGTTTCGAGCGTATGGCGCAACTGGGTGGGCGGGAAGTAGTCGTATTCGATCGCATAGCCGGGCCGGAAGATATGGACGTCCTCCAACCCCCGGATCCGGTGCAGCGCTTCGTACTGTACCTCCCACGGCAGCGACGACGAGAAGCCGTTGAGATAGTATTCATTGGTGTTATCTCCTTCTGGTTCAAGGAATAACTGATGCTGTTCCTTGTCGGCGAAGGTGCGCAGCTTGTCCTCGATCGAGGGGCAGTAACGCGGTCCGATGCCGTGGATCGTGCCGTTGAAGAGCGGCGACCGGTCGAAGCCTGTACGCAACGTGGCGTGCACTTCGGGCGAAGTGTAGACCAGAAAACAGGGACTTTGATGTTTAACTGGTTGTGTATCAGTGGAAAACGAAAACTTCAACGGATTTTCGTCGCCGTATTGCGGCTCCAATGCCTCGAAGTCGATCGTGCGGGCGTCGAGTCGTGCGGGGGTACCGGTCTTCATGCGCCCCGTTTCGAATCCCATCGCGGCGAGCGATGCGGTGATGCCCGTCGAAGCGGGATCGCCGGCACGTCCGCCCGGCGCGTGCGCTTCGCCGCAGTACATCATGCCGTCGAGGAAGGTGCCGGCCGTGAGGATCACGGCGCGCGCAGTGAACTCGACGCCCATGCACGTGCGCACGCCCGTCACGCGGGGACGCTCCCCTGCCGTGTCGAAGAGCAGTTCTGCGGCCGTATCCTGCCAGATATAGAGGTTCTGCGTATTTTCCAGTTCGTGCCGCCATTCGGCCGAAAAACGGCCTTTGTCGCACTGCGCGCGCGGGCTCCACATGGCCGCTCCCTTCGAGCGGTTGAGCATCCGGAATTGGAGTGTCGTGCGGTCGGTGATACGCGCCGTGCGGCCGCCCAGCGCGTCGATTTCGCGGACGATCTGCCCCTTGGCTACGCCTCCCACGGCGGGATTGCACGACATGTTGGCCAGCTTGGTCATGTCCATCGTTAGGAGCAGCGTGCGCGAACCCATGCGCGCCGCCGCCGAAGCGGCTTCGCAGCCGGCGTGGCCGCCGCCGATGACCAGAATATCGTAGTCGAGCGTCATATCTTGTCGGTTTTCGTGTTCGGAATCGCGAATGTCGCGCGCAGGCCGTGCGGAAGGTCGCCCCGTCGGACGGGGCGGCACGCGGACTGTCGGCGGCGTCACTTTTGCGGGGTCTCCCAGAATCGGAGGTATTTGTCCTCCTTGCGGTGCATCTGCCGCTCGGTGCGCGGCGTCTTGTCGCGCTGTCCGCAGAGGTGCAGCAGTCCGTGCACCACCACGCGGCGCATCTCCTGTAAGGTCGTGGCGCCGTAGATGCGGGCGTTGTCGGCCACCGTCTCCACGTCGATGAAGATGTCGCCGGCGACGGTGCGTGTTCCGCGGCGGTCGCTGTAATCGAAGGTGATGACGTCGGTGAAGTAGTCGTGTCCGAGGTACTGACGGTTCATTTCGAGCAGCCTCTCGGCCGAGCAGAAGATATAGTCGACCTCGGCGAGCGTGTAGCCCTCCTGCTCGGCCACGCGCCGCAGCCACGCGGCGGTGAGCCGTTTCTGCGGCAGCCGGTAGGAGCATCCGTCGGTATGGTATCGTACAGCCATTGTCGTGCAGTCTTTACGGGGTTATTTGCGGAAACAGTCCGAGGCGCGCATCTTCTTGGCTCCTGCGGGCGGATAGATGCCGAATACGAGCCTGTATTCGGTCTTCATGGTCTGGATGTCGACCGCGGGGCCGATGACGCCGATCGCGCTGTTTTTGGCCACTGTCTGCCCCTTGGCGACGCTCACCGAATTGAGGTTGGCGTAGGAGGTGATGTACTGGCCGTGGGCGATGTAGACGTCGAATCGGTTGGTGATGCGGTTGCGCTTCACGTCGACCACCTTCCCTTCGTAGATGGCCGTGATGCGCGCTCCCTTGGGACCCGTGATCTCGGCCATGTTGTCGCGGTAGCGTTTCACGCGCCCGCCCTCGACGGGAAGGTTCAGGTTCGACGTGCGCGTGGAGAACGAGGCTCCCGCCTTGTTGCCCTTGGTGAGTTTCTGCAATTCGGCGATGGCCGTGTCGAGCTGCTCCTCCTGCCGCTCCTTTTCGCGCAATACGGCCTTTTCGCGCGCCGACATGCGTTGCAGGCGTGCCTTGGCGTTGCGCTGGTCGCGTTCGTAACGGGCCCGTTGGGCGTCGATCTTGCGGCGTGTGGAGTCGAGCGCCTGCTGCTGCGCGGCGAGCAGCTCCTGCTGCCGTCCCACCTCCTGCGCCGTCTCGGCGATCTCGCGCAGCTTCGCTTCGCGCAGCTTGGCCACGCCGCGGATGTTGGCGATGCGACGCGCCACGTCGGCGAAATCCTTCGAGGCGAAGATATAGGTCAGGTAGCTGTTCTGCTTGTAGTTGCGGTAGGCTTCGCGTACCATCGCCGCATATTGGGCGCGGTAGCGTTCCAGCCGGACGTTGAGCGCGCCGGCCGTGCTGTCGCTCGCGGCGAGTTGTTCGGCGAGCAGCGACAGCTGGCTTTCGGTTTCGTCGAGCAACTGGCGGCGCGATGCGATCTGCCGCGAGAGCCGCCGCACGCTCTGCTGTTCCGAATTCTTGCCCTTCTTGATCGAGGTGAGCTCCTGTTCGCCGCGTGCGATCTGCTTTTCGAGCGCATCGATGGCACGCTGCTTCTCGGCGATCTGCCGTTGCAGGTCGCCCTTTTGCCCTGCCGCCGGAACGGTCAGACTGAGCAGCAAGCCGAGGATCAGTGCGAAGCGTGTCATGGCGCGGCGGGCGTTTGCGCCGCCTCTTTCAGGCGGCGGAACCGTTCGACGATCGCGTCGGGGTCGTCGTAACCCCCTTCGAGCGCCTTTTTCCAGTAGACTTCGGCCATGAACTTCTCGCCCAGCGCGGCCAGGATGTCGCCGTAGTGGAGTTGCAGGTCGGGACTTTGGCTGCGGTCGAGCGAAAGGGCCTGCTGCATGGTTTTCTTCGCTTCGTCGTAACGTCCCAACCGGTAGAGCACCCATGCGTAGGTGTCCAGATAGGTCGGGTTGTTCTCTTCGAGCACGATCGCGCGCCCCGCCATGGCGAGCGCCCGTTCCAGGTCGCGCCCTTCGAGCGAGAGAAAGTAGGCGTAGTTGTTGAGCACCATCGCGTTGTCGTAACGCAGCGCGAGCGAACGGTCGTAGGCGTCGTAGCACTTGCGCATGCAGCGTGCCGCGGGGCCTTTGCGGCTCTCGTAGAGCGACGCTTTGGGCCGTCGGTCCTCCGACTGCTTCTGCAACGCCTGCTGGCCCATCAGGTGATAGGTTTCGCCGATGATGCCCCAGACGGCGCCCCGCAGCGAGTCTCCCGGTGCCAGGCGGAGCGAGTTCTTGTAGAATTTCAGCGCTTCGTCGTAACGTTTGGCGTAGGAGAGCATCTGTCCCTTGCGCAGGTGGAGGTCGACGTTTTCGGGGAAGAGCTTCATCGCACGGGAAGTGTAGTGCTCCACCGAGTCGGGCCGCTGCTTGTAGCTCTCGATGTCGATCACCATGTTGAAGTAGTCGATCCGGGGCGGGAGGTCGTCGAGATGCGTCTTGTAGTAGGTCAGCGCGTCGTCGAGCTGCCCCGAGGCGATCAGGTGGTCGCCGTAGAGCTTCACCACGCGCGGATCGTGCGGATATTTCATCGCCAGCGTCGTAGCCAGGTCGTTGATTTGCAGGTAAAAGGTGCTGTAAAAATTCCGGTCGCCGGTGATCCGGTCGAAATAGGCGAGCTTGTCGTCGAGCGGCATTTCATCGCTCGCGAAGAGCCGCCGCGTGTAGTTGAGCGAGGAGGCGTAGTCGCGCCGTTCGTTGTAGAATTCGCTGTACGTGGCCAGTACGGCGACGCTCGTCGAATCGATGCGGTAGGCCTCGGCGAATTGTACCAGCGCCAGCGAATCTTTCTTCTGGCGGGCGTACAACTCGCCCAGCAGCAGATAGTTCTCGGCCTTGTAGGGGGCGGCTTCGATGAGCGCCTGCGCTTCGGCTACGGCGCGGTCGTATTGGCGGGTTCCCACCAGCAGGCGGCGTTTGAGTTCCGACAGGGCGTCGATCCTGCCGAAACGCACTTCCGCCGAATCGAGCACGGCGATCGCCGAGAAGGGTTGCCCCTCCTGGTCGTAGAGCATCGCCAGCACGCGGTAGGAGTCGGGATTCTGTGCGTCGACCTCGCGCAGCCGGTTGTAGGTGCGGATCGCATCGCGGTAGCGGTCGTTGAGAATCTGCGCCTGCCCCAGTTGCAGCAGGTACCATTTGTCGGTCGTGTCGGTGCGGAAGGCGCGTTCGGCATGGCGCAGGGCGGCGGGTGCATCGTTGTAAAGCAGCAGTTCGGCCAGTTCGTACCATGCGGGCCCGTAGGTCGAATCGGCTTCGACGGAGCGTTCCAGCGACGCGCGGGCCGCGGCGGTGTCCCGCTCGATGAAGGCCTGCTTGATCCCTTCGGTGAAGAGGTAGAATCCCCGGAGCGAGTCGGGTACTTGCGGCGCCGGCGCGACCTGCGGGGTTTTCCGGGCGAAAGCGCCGCAGAAGACCGCAGTGAGCAGGAGCAGAAGGAGTGTTTTTCGCATCGTCGGGGGTGTCATATGCTGTTAAACGGAACGGGGGCGGCGCTTCGTATGCGTCGCCCCTCGCGTTTTCAATCCAACTCGGTATCGAACTGGCGGAGGAAGCGCACGTCGTTTTCGAAATAGAGCCGCAGGTCGCCCACGCCGTATTTGAGCATGGCGATACGTTCGATGCCCATGCCGAAGGCGAAGCCCGAATATTTCTTCGGATCGATGCCGTTGGCCTCCAATACGTTGGGGTCGACCATGCCGCAGCCCAGAATCTCCAGCCAGCCCGTGCCCTTGCAGACCGGACAGCCCTTGCCGCCGCAGAGGTTGCACGAGACGTCGACCTCGGCCGAGGGTTCGGTGAAGGGGAAGTACGACGGACGCATCCGGATGGCCGTCTGTTCGCCGAAGAGTTCTTTGGCGAAGAACAGCAGCGATTGTTTCAGGTCGGCGAACGAAACCCCTTCGTCGATGTAAAGTCCTTCGATCTGGTGGAAGATGCAGTGGGCACGGTAGGAGATGGCCTCGTTGCGGAAGACGCGGCCGGGGCAGATGACGCGGATCGGCGGGCGCTGGTGCTCCATCGTGCGCACCTGGATCGACGAGGTGTGGGTGCGCAGCAGGATGTCGGGGTTCTTCTCGATGAAGAAGGTGTCCTGCATGTCGCGCGCCGG
>ENA-ORVG01003787-ORVG01003787.1-human-gut-metagenome-genome-assembly--contig:-NODE-3787-length-11239-cov-2.730418_pt1 | contig 11239 bp, 7 predicted proteins | sample MGYA00242091_ERZ509233 | MGnify/ENA primary metagenome ERZ509233 (study PRJEB26280, sample SAMEA2338840) | human gut metagenome | biome: human gut; feature: human-associated habitat; material: faeces... | reverse complement strand
TTCGACAGGTTTTCTCCAAGAAAACCGCACCCTTACGGAATTATACCGTATCGACCCGACAAACGGAGAACTCGTCGCCGAAGGTTCGACTGCCCCGACGATACGGGGCAACTGGGGTTTCTCCGCCACATACCGGCAATGGCAATTCAATCTCGTTACGACTTTCTCGGCCGGAGCAAAAGCATACGATATGAACAGAGCGAAGACCGAAGAAAATCCGTTCGTCCGGGACAATCGCTTTTCATTACGCAACGTGCAGTTGGCCTATACATTCCCGGCATGGAAAACATTCCGCCTGATGTTGCTGGCTTCGGGAGAAAACCTCTTCCGTTACTCCTCGTCCGATATAGACTTGGGATATTACTACCCTTATGCGCGTACTTACACGTTAGCTTTACGCATACAACTCTGAAATGAAAAAGATACGACACATATTGGCCCTTTTTCTTGTTCCGTTGGTCGCCTGCACCGACTGGTTCGATGCCGTACCCGACAACGGAACGATCCCCGATAAAAAATTTTTCGGAGACGAGAACGCCTTTTATAATGCACTCATCGACGTCTATACGCAACTACGCAGCAACGACCTTTACGGAGAGAATCTTACTTTGGGCATGCTCGAATTTATGAGTCAGGACTTTATTCCTTACGACACACCGAGCACCGACATCAGCAAATTCCGTTACGATACGCCCGAAAATAGTACACGCATCGCCACGGTCATGCGCGAAATGTACCGTGCAATCGCATCTTGCAACAAAATTCTCGAAGAAATAGAGCATACCGACGTCTCTTTTTACAACCCGGGACAGAAAGAGATCATCACCGGTGAATTGTACGCACTGAGAGGGGCTCTACATTTCGACCTTTTACGGCTGTTTCATCCCGCCGTTACGCGGGAATCCGGCTTTTCGGGGCTGCCTTACATGACGCATTTCGGCACAGAAACGAGTCGACCGCAAACATCATCGCAACTGTTGTGCCTCATACTCGACGATCTCTCGCATGCTGCCGACTTGTTGAGAGAGTACGACCCTATATTATCGGGGTGGAACCACACCCCCGTAGTCTTGGGACAAATCGATAACCGGCTGCGGACATTTTATCTCAACTATTATGCCGTAACCGCTCTGCAAGCCCGCATATACCTATATATGGGCGACTACAAAAATGCTCTCGAAAGAGCGCAAGAAACTTACTCCCATTTGCAAAAAGTAAAGGTTTCTTCCCAATTATTCTACTTTGTTTCTCCGGGAAAATACAACAGCGACTTTTGTTTCTCCCGGGAACACATTTGGGGAATATCGTCCATGCCCGACGGATTTACAGCGCTATCCGATACGATGTTCCGAACGAATCTGATAACAGTGCGCAGCGACATATCGGCCGTTTTTCCCGATGCCAACGATACCCGTTTCCGTGAATGGTTCACCCGCCAAAGCGATGGAAGCTATACATTGCAACATAAGTTCGGTTCGAGCACTTTACTCTCGGGATATATTTACAGCTCAAGCGGTAGCGAATCGGATCTGCCGGCACGTATTCCCGTCATCAAGTTGGGAGAAGTGTCGCTTATCGCGGCCGAAGCCCTTAACCGGGACAACAAGCCCAATGAAGCAGCCGAATGGCTCATCGAAATGCAAACATCGAAAAGGAACTCCATTGTCGAACAGATGAAAGCCGACGGAAAAATTTCCGTCGAAACGATAGATGCCGCCATACGCGACGAATATCAGCGCGAATTTTGGGGAGAAGGCCAACGCTTTTTCTTCCACAAACGCATGAACGATACCCGCATCGTCTCCTACGACGGCGACAGCATCGACATTTCCAGCGAACAATATACATGGCCCATACCGGCCGGAACGATTTCGGTAAATCCAGAATAAATGAAAATGCGCCCCCTATATCTCCTGCTGATAATCCTATCGGGAATACTATTTTTCCCGATGGAAAAATCTTACGCCCAAAAAAAGATGTCGGTGCATCTGCAACACAAAACATTGAACGATGTACTGCTTACGGTGCAGAAAAACGGAAGATATTATCTTTATATCGATCCTTCCATAAATACAGAGAAACGCATCTCTATATCTACACAATATACCGATCCGGTCGCTTTCCTCCAACAAATCGACAACAGCCTTTCCTACGAAATCATCGATAATACCCTCGTTGTAACACCCCAAAAGGGTAATGCAGGTCGCTTATTCGGCCTTGTACTCGATGAAAACGAACAACCCGTATCGGGAGTCGTCGTACATTGTGGAAACGGAAAAAAGAACGGTGCCGCCCTCACCGACTCAGACGGGCGTTTCTCGCTCCCCGCCGGAACCGCAAACACCACTCTCACCGCAACGTTCATCGGATACAAAAAACAAAATATCGAAGTCGGAAAGAAAAAATTCTTCTGCATACATCTCGAAGCCGATGTAAATGAACTCGACGACGTAATTGTTACCGGATATGCCCCCAAAGCAAAAAACAGTTTTACCGGTACTGCCGTACAGGTAAAAGGTGAGGAACTGCGTACTATCAACAATACGAGCTTTTTCGATGCGTTGAAAGTTTTCGATCCCTCTTTTAAAACGGTCGATTCCCGGGAACTTTTCGGTTCCGACCCTAATCACGTCCCCTCGCAAATCGAGATACGCGGACAAAATAGCTTCCCCGACATATCGGAAAACAACCTGCGTACCGAAACCAGCCTGCCGGTATTTATCCTCGACGGCTTTGAAGTAAATGTGGAAAAAGTGTACGACCTCGACATGAACCGCATACAAAGCGTTACCATACTCAAAGACGCTTCGGCATCGGCCATCTACGGGTCTCGCGCCGCCAACGGAGTAATCGTCATCGAGACAAGAAGTCCCGAAGCCGGAAAACTGCAAATCAATTACTCGCTTACCTCGGGCGTGCAAGTTCCCGACCTCTCTTCCTATAACCTCATGAATGCCGCCGAAGCCCTCGAATTCCAAAAAGCAGCCGGGGTTTTCAATGCAACCAACGAGGGAGAAGACCCGGGAACACGGCTCAACTCCTATAACGTCATCCGACAAGAAATCATGAGCGGAACCGATACTTACTGGCTTTCCAAGCCCCTGCGGGTGGGATTCCAGCATAAACACTCCCTGCTCATCGACGGTAGCGTAAATAACGAAAAAGCCGAGAAAGAAGAATTTGGGAATATCCGTTACTCGGTCAATCTCGCTTTCGGACAGAACAACGGTGTCATGAAAGGCTCGGGTCGAACCACTTACGAAGCCGGTACAAAACTGCTTTACAACAGTAAAAAATTATATATCACCAACGACCTGCAATTCAGCATGGTCAATAGCGACGAATCTCCTTATGGCGATTTTTCGAGTTATACGCAAGCCCTTCCCTATCATCGGGAAAAAGATGCCGACGGAAAATATTACCGCACCCTATCGCTTGCCAACGTAGCCCCCGAAGGTATGAACCTGTCTATTCTTGCACAACAAGAATCGCCCGTTTATGAAGCCAAATACCTCAATTCCTTTACCGAAAAAGAGAACTACAACGTAACCAATAATACCAGCATCAACTGGGAAGTTTTCTCCGATTTGCGTGTACGAGCCAATTTCTCGGTATCGTATGACTTCAATCGTACCGACGGATTCATTTCCCCCCAGAGTTTCTCCTATATCAACAGCGACGATAACACTTCAACGACTCCCAGCGTACTTTACAATCGGGGGAAATACACACTCAGTAACAATTCCTCTCTCAGTTATAAAGGCAACATCGTAGTCTCTTATTCCCATTCTTTCGGAGTCCACGACATACAAGCCATCTGGGGCGGCGAAGTCAGTCAAAACGAATACAACAGCGATGGCTATACGCTTACGGGATTCCTCGGCGACGCGCTCAATTATCTTTCCTACGGAGTACAATATGAGTTGTACGGACGGCCGTCGGGTAGTGAAAGTATGGTACGGGCAGCGGGTACTTTTGCCAATATCAACTATTCCTATCACAACCGTTATCTGGTCGACCTGACTGGTCGTATCGACGGTTCGTCGATTTACGGAAAAAACCAGCAGACAGCACCCTACTGGTCGGTAGGATTCCGATGGAACATGCACAACGAATCGTTCTTGAAAGGCAACGATATACTGCAAAAACTGGCCTTGCGACTCAATGTGGGCACAACCGGGAACCAGAACTTCTCCAAAAGTCAAGCCACGAGCCTCTATACATTTCTGACATCGGTTTATGGCGGATATTTCGGCGCATTGGTATCGACTCTGGGAAATCCCGATCTGAAAGGACAACTCACTTACAACCGGAACATCGGGATAGAAAGCACTCTCTTCGGCAACAAGTTCAACTTCGACATCAACTATTACTACAACACGACCGAAGGAAACCTTACCGATATCACCATAGCCCCATCGATAGGTTTCGATTCCTACAAAACCAACATGGGAGATCTGACAAACCAAGGCTTTGAATTCAGTTTCAGTTACACCCCTATCCGCACACGGGACATCACCCTCAATTTCATGCTCAACGGCGCACACAACACCAATCGTATCACCAGTATCTCCGAAACATTGCGGAAGTACAATGAGCAGATAAGCAAAGATGCAGAAAAAGGTACGGCCAACGTTTTCCTATTCAAAGAGGGAGAATCGATGAATACCATCTACGCCGTGCGCAGCCTCGGTATAGACCCCGGTACAGGTAAAGAGATATTCCTCACCAAAGAGGGGGAAAAAACATTTACGTGGAGTGCCGACGACCAAGTTCCCGTAGGTGTAAATGAACCAATCTTACAAGGATATATCGGAGGAAATTTCCGTTATAAAGCATGGGAAATAGGTACGACATTCAATTATTCGTTCGGTGCCGACCGTTACAACTATACTTTGCACGAAAAAATAGAAAATGTCGACTATATGGTCAATAACGACCGGCGTGCCCTGACCGAACGCTGGAAACAACCCGGCGACGTAGCCCGTTACAAAGCCATCAGCGACAATAGCGTAACGCAATCGACTTCCCGATTTGTACAACGGGAGAGAATGTTGAGCCTCACCTCTTTGCGCATAAGCTACACTTTGCCGCAATCGATATTGCGCGGACGCAAACTATCGATGGTAAAACTATCCGTTACCGGCAACGAAATATTCTACTGTTCGACCATCAGGCAGGAAAGAGGTCTCACCTACCCTTACGCACGCTCGATCAATTTCTCGGCTTATATAAACTTCTAACCGTATGAAAACCGTCAAATATCAAATATTACATATTTTCCCCGCTTTTTTCCTCGCAGCGGTTTTATCGGCCTGCTCATGGCTTGATGTCGGCTCCAAATCGGAAATAGACGGGGACGAAATGTTCCTTTCTACCGAAGGCTATTATACGGCAATCACAGGCGTATACATCAATATGGGCAGTACCGAGTTGTATGGCGGTAATCTTCCGCTCTCGGCCCTTGAACCGCTTACCCAGCAATATACACAACCCGATGATGATACCGACCGCACCAAATGGGGACAATACAACTACACGACCGACGGAGCCAAAACCATCATCGATGATGTCTGGGGGACGATGTACAACACCATCGTCAATTGCAATCTGCTCATCGAAAATCTCGAAAGGGAAGATTGTCCTGTTTTCGACGCCGGAGTATGGGAAATTCTCACAGGTGAAGCTATCGGTCTGAGAGCTTATATGTTCTTTGACCTGATACGCCTTTACAACGAAGCATATTGCGTAAATCCCGAATGTAAAAATGTTCCGCTGAAAAAAGATTTCGGCTTCAATCTCGGCGAGCAGGCCACGACCCGGCAGGCTCTCGATTACCTTGTGGGCGAACTCAACCGGGCACAAAAACTTTTGCGGGAAAACGACCCTATCGTTTCGGGTAAAAGTTACTCCGACAAATATGTCAATTACGATCGCCGTTATCGCATGAACTACTATGCCGTAACAGCTTTGCTGGCCCGTATCGAACTGTACAGGGGAGAATACGCCGCTGCATACGGTTATGCCGAAGAGGTCATCGGAAACTCCGATTTCCGATTTATCGAAGCCGACGAAATCATTGAAACCGATGCGTATGGAAAAGAACAAAAAATCGACCGCCTTTTCATGCCCGAAATGATTTTCGCTCTCGGGAACGAGAATATTCTCACTACGTCCCGCTCCGACTACGAAAGTTTGGGTGGCGACTTCATCAAATCGGCTGCCTGTTATGACGAAAACGATGTACGCCGCAACTGGATTTATACCAATCCAAGCGCCAACAATAAAATAAACCTTATCCGTTATCAACGCTCGACGCTCGCCGAAGATGCTTATCTATACGACATACCGGTCTCGTACCGTTACTCAAACTCGGTGAAATGTATCTCATCGCGGCAGAAGCTGTCTTGAACAACCCGTCGGCAGGAGATAAAAATCCGGGCGAATGGATCAACACATTAAAAGGGCATCGCAACACTTCGCTCCTTCCCGACGGTGCCGATAACAACGCGATAGAGACCCAGATCACGCGCGAATACATCGGAGAATTCAAAGGCGAGGGCCAACTGTTCTTCTACTACAAACGCCGTAACATGTCGGCTATCGACGATGGATACTATACGGGAAACACCGTAAAAATGAACTCGTCATACTATACATGGCCTTTACCTGAATATGAACAGGATTTCGGCCACGGAACCGGAAAATAAGAGAGGAGATCGAAACAATGAAAAAATACATTTACCTGCTTCTTATTTGTTACTTTGCAGTCGCATGTAAAGAGGACGTTATCGACCTTTACAATGCCGAGCGTCCTGCCCTCAACTTCGCCAAAGGCGACTTCAATCCCGGAACTTATCCCGAAAGTTACTCGTTCAACGCCTATTTTCTGGGTGTAGGAGCCGGAGATTATACGTTGCAAATTCCCGTGCGGCTATCGGGAACCATCGATAACGAGAACGACCGCACCTACCATGTGCAAGCCAATGAGGGAAAAAGTGAGAACTCCGAAAACGGAATACATTACACCCTTGCCGGAAACCAAATTTTCAGAAAAGGTCTTTATCAGGACTCTGTATCGGTTACGATACATGTAGGGGCGCTCGATACCGAGCATGACTATCGCATCTGGCTCGAACTCGTTCCGGGCGAAACTTTCGATGCCGGCATTCCCGAATACCAGTACGTCGTCATCGACTTCATGAAAAACCTCAATACCATGCCCGATTTTTGGGCCAATAACAGCAAACTGGCCAAGATACCTTACCACCCCAAGAAATGCGAAGTTTTCCTTGAAATAAGCGGCATTACCGACCCCGAATGGGTAGATGCCGGAGGCACGATACAGCTGGAATACTGGATAAACCTCTGTACGCAATATTTCCTCGAAAACGAAATTTACGACGAAGAAACCGGAAACCGTATCTACTTCGATTTATGAAAAACAGATTCGCCTTATACATTGCTTGTGTTCTATTGTCCGGTCTGTGCAGTTGCCTGCAAGACAAAGACAGCGTGGCATCGTGGACACCCGATCACGTCATTCGCGTATCGGGTATCTCAAAAGACGGATATACGCTTTATCTGGGCGACCGTTTCACTTGCAATCCGCAAATCACTTTCTCCGACAGCACACGGGCCGGAGACTATGATTACCGGTGGATTATCGGTAAAAACGAAATCATTTCCCGCGAAAAAAATCTCGACTGGGAAATAGCTTTGCCGACCGACTATAAACTCAACAGCGAAATCCCCGGCGTATTTGTAGTGCATAATACGGTCAACGACCTCGAATTCCGCCAAACGTTTACTCTTACTCTCCTCACTGGATATACGCCCGAGTATATGGCCATATACGAGACCGATGAGGGAAATATCGAATGGATGTCGTTACAAGGAACACCTTATGAGTGGACACGCACCTACGAAGACATGATAGAGCGGGTGAATAGGACTACCGTGCCGGGACCTTTTATCGGGGCATTCAACTCGACCGACGAACTGGCTATTTTCAGCGGGCACGAACCCGATTACGGAGTTACCGTAAGCATGATCGACGCCGACGAAGACGACGACTTCGTAGCCAATGTAGGAGAAATCGTGGGTAATATCTACGGACGCGTGTATCTGGGCAACGCCTCCCGGCTCGACATCAAAGATGTAACTTACGGGGAAGGAGCCAGCAAATACCTTATCAGCAACGGTACGCTGCACGTCTTCAACGGTCTTGAAAAACGTCTGCCCATGTACGACGAAAATACCTACATAAAAAGTACCGAAGTCGCTCAGACTGTTTCGTCAAAACAATTCATGCGTTTCAAGAAAGCGACTTTCGTACGCCATAATGACGGCCGTATAGGTTGTTTCCACACGTATAACGACCAAATGGAATGGATAACGATCGGTGGCGAACCGTTCATGCTCGACACGATTTGCGGGTGTTTCACCCAAGCGACGGGAGAGGGCTCGAACAAACCTTATGACGTGTATCTTATCGGCGGACGCGACAATACGTATAAAATATATCGCTTCCACGTCGATTACATCAAAACCCAAGTACAACCTATCGTCTATGACGACAGTTTCGACATACCGGCCGACTTGGTAGAAAAGGTTCGTTACTGGTTCGGCTCGTTTGGCGAGGAGTATGCTTTCTATGTTACCCAAGACGCCATTTACCGGTTTGACTACCATGACATGACGACCTTTACTCCGGCAACGGCACCACTGATACAGTTCGACGGCGACAAAGAAATCCTCGACCTGTTTATTCTGCAAGGCAGTACCTTCCGCGACGAAGACGACTGCACGGTGGCCTTCCTCTACGACACGAAAACAAGAAAAACCACACTCTACGTCTACGACACGGTAACCGGCCGCAAATATGCCGAATACATCGATCTGCTACCGGGTCGTGGCGTATTTTTCACAGCTCGATAATAAAAACACCTAATCCTGAATATATGAACGAAGAACGTCCCGTCATCGAATGTAGAAACGTTACACACTACTACGGCAAGAAACTCGTTTACGAAAACCTGAATATCGTCGTTCCCGAAGGCCATATCATGGGGCTTTTGGGGAAAAACGGCGCAGGAAAAAGTACGACCATAAATATCCTGAACGGTTTTCTCGAACCCCGTTCGGGTCAATGCCTCATCTATGGAGAAGACACGCAGAACCTCTCTCCCGAAACGAAAAAACGCATCGGATACCTCATTGAAGGGCATATCCAGTACAGTTTCATGAACGTACACCAGATAGAGAAATTCTATTCGGGATTTTACGAAAACTGGAAAAGCGACGCCTATTGGTCTCTGATAAACCGATTGAAAATCACACCGAAACAAAAAATATCGACCATGTCGTGCGGACAACGAGCCCAAGTCGCACTCGGACTCATTCTGGCACAAGATCCCGACCTGCTTATCCTCGATGACTTCTCGCTGGGTCTCGACCCCGGCTACCGCCGCCTCTTCATCGACTATATGCGGGAATACTGCAAAGCCGAACATAAAACCGTGTTTCTCACCTCACACATCATACAGGATATGGAACGACTCATCGACGACATCATCATCATGGATTACAACCGCATGCTGGTACAAGGCCCAGTCAAGGACTTCACCGACCGCTTCAAAGGATTCACTTTCGACCTCGACCGCGATGACGTGGTTTTCGGGAAAGACGAAGCCGCAAATGTAGAGCATATCAACAACCATTACGAATTCTATACCTACGACGACGAGAATACCGTCAAAGAACTTCTCGACCGAAAAGGACTGGCATATAAAAATTTCGACCGTCTGCACATGACGCTCGAAGATGCATTTATAGGTCTCACCGGCAAATATTAAAGATTTATGAAACCGATATGGCATCTTTTCTATAAAGAGTGGATCAAAACCCGGACGGCTTTCTTCTGCTCGCTTTTGGTAGGCGTGGGAGTCGTATTCTATATTTTCATCGGCGTAGAAAATAAAATCACGCTCATGGGGGCTAAAAATTATACCCTGAATATTCTTTACAGCAACCCGCCCGTCATCTACTATTCGTTGTTGCGTTACTTGCCATTGCTCGCCGCCGTAAGCATCGGCATATCGCAATATGTTCCCGAAGTCGCCCAACGACGCATACGGCTCACTTTGCACCTGCCGGTAGGCAATCGCACACTTCATCGGTATGGCTTTCTACGGATTGTTGGTCATCACGATTTTCAATGCGATCGTTCTCGGATTTTTCCTCTGGAAAAACAGTTTCATTTTTCCGTCCGAAGTTACCATACCGGTACGTCATACCGTATGGGGTTGGTTTCTCGCCGGGTACTGGGTATACAACTATATCGCCTTTACAGCGCTTGAACCCAACCGTCTGCGCCAATTATTTTATGCGCTGACCGGTTTAATCGTGCTCTCGCTCTATTTCTACGATGTACCTTTCCACGGGGCTTACGGCTCATCGACACCCGTTCTTGCACTGCTGGCATTGCTTTCCTGCCCTCTTATTCTATTCAGCGGATACCGATTAAATAAAGGAGAACGATAATGACACATAAGATACTGCACATCATCGCCGTTCTTTTTACGGCATTGGCCGCCGCACTGATACTGCCGCGTTTTTGTAAAAACAACCGGTCGTATTTTTCTCATCTCTATTCCGAGGCGGTCTATTCCGAAATTCTACAAGACTTCATTCTTTCCCATTACGAATACACTCGGGAAAACGGCCAGATAAAAGCTTTTACGGCCTACCGCGATACACGGGGAAACGCCATAGACTACAAGGCGCTCGACTCGCTCTGTCCGTTGAACAATGCCGCACAATTGGCGTTTGAAAACCGCTTTCCCGACACAATCTGCGGGCAGGAAGTTACACCCCGAGAGGCAGAAGAAGCTGTTTTCCGTCATCGCATCTCCGCACCTTCGCTCGATTACGGACTCTATGACCTCATAGACCGTTACAGCTACCGGTCGCAGAAGTTCAATACGCAAGACCTTATGCGGTTTACCCAAGAGGGCATAGAGTTTATTCTGCCCGAAAGCAACCGCATCGATACGGTAAAATCCGGATTGTTCAACCGGGCTTTGGCGCAAAACGATTTCGTCCCGCCGATGACCCGTATATGGTCGCCCGCTAACCGTACCGACCTCGAACAACAAGGTTTCTTCCTGAATGACAGTAAAGGAAATCTCTTCCGTCTTTCCATGTCCGAAGGCGCACCTGTCGTCGTGCCGATCAA
>ENA-ORVG01003786-ORVG01003786.1-human-gut-metagenome-genome-assembly--contig:-NODE-3786-length-11239-cov-3.586999_pt1 | contig 11239 bp, 10 predicted proteins | sample MGYA00242091_ERZ509233 | MGnify/ENA primary metagenome ERZ509233 (study PRJEB26280, sample SAMEA2338840) | human gut metagenome | biome: human gut; feature: human-associated habitat; material: faeces... | reverse complement strand
TTGCAAGCAGATGGCGTGCAAAGTCGCCAGACGCTCTTTGTGCGGTATTGCCTCAGCTGCACTGTCACACGATAAAATAAGAAAACCGTCCTCAGGGTGCATCCCGAGAGCGGCTTTCTGTGTGCAACTGAATATATGAAATCCGTTTCGCCCTCACGAGGAGAACAACACGGGATTCACCTTAATAGAGCGGACCGTAGTCGGCACACGCACGATAGTCCGCGGCCTCCAGATCCTTGGTGCCATAGGCACTCCATGTGTGCGGACGATAGATCCGGTCTTCGGAAACATTGTGCATCGAAACCGGAATCCGCAGCATGCTTGCCAGCGTGATCAGGTCGGCTCCGATATGCCCGTATGCCAGACAGCCGTGGTTTGCACCCCAGTTTGCCATGACATGGTACACGTCCGTAAACGCACCCTCTCCCGTCAGATTCGGCACGAACCATGTGGTCGGCCATGTCTTATCGGTACGCTCGTCCAAAGGCTGATGAATCTCGTCCGGCAGGTCTACTGTATAGCCCTCTGCGATTTGCAGCAGCGGCTGTGTGCCGTTGAGAATGTTCACGCGAATCATCGTCACCGGCATCTCTGCACGGGTCCGATAGTGCGAGGAGAAGCCGCCGCCGCGGAAATAGCCCAGATTTGCCGGTGCCCAGTCGGTCGCTGCCAGCATTGCCTGAATATCATCGGTGCTGACTTCCCACCACGGCTTCATGACCGCCGTGCCATTTTCGTCCCTGCATGCACCGGTGCCGTCCAGAGCCGCTGCACCGCTGTTGATCAAGTGGATAAAGCCGCCGGCTGCCCGTCCGGTAGGTGCGACACCTGTCACACGCTTTACCGCTTCCGGACTCCAGTAGGTTCGAACATCGGCAAAGATCGTTGCCGTGCCGGTGAGCAGTTTGCCGAACAGCATCGCCGTACCATTCAGGCCGTCATTTTCGGTTGCCAGAATGGACGGCTCTTTTTTTCCGTTCCAGTCAAAGCTGGAATTGAGAATGGCTTCGGTGAAGTCGCCGTTGGGGAGCCAGTCTGTCCACATACGCTGTCCCTGAAAGCCACCCAGAATTGCATTTCTGCCGTGGCTTTCTTCTGCCCAGCCCATTTCCAGCAGCTTCGGATTGCCGAAGAAAATGTCCTGTACGATCAGCGTAAACTTAACAATGAATTCCCACTCCTTTGCCTTTTCTTCGGCAGTGCGGGGCTTCTTGATGCCGAAGGGGTCGATTTCCTTATCCTCCGGCACGTCCCGATTGACATCATAGCCCTCCGGACAATTCGCCTTTACCCACGCCAGAGCCTTTTCATACTCGTCGTGGTCATAGATGCCCAGATGGATCCGGCGGAGAATTTCAGTCAGGTCTACCCATTCCGCACGGATTCCCAGATACTTCTGGAAAAAGTCTGAATTGCAGTAGGAGCCGGCGATCCCCATGGACACGCCGCCCAGACCGACATACGCCTTATTCCGCATGACACCCACCGCAACGGCACACTTGGCAAACCGCAGGATCTTTTCCTCTACATCTGCCGGAATCGGCATGTAGGCTTTTTTTTCGGGAATCTCTCCGGATTCCGGAACGTCAGACTGCCACTTGTCCTGCACGTCTTTGCCGTAAATGGCAAACGCCGGCAAGCCACGCTGTGCATGAGCCGCCATGCAGGCTGCCAGATAAACGGCTCCCGGCCGCTCGGTGCCATTGAATCCCCACACTGCCTTTATGGTCAGCGGGTTCAGATCCATGGTTTCGCTGCCGTAGCACCAGCAGGGCGTTACGGACAGGGTAGCACACACGTTCTGTGTCTGAAAAAAGGTTTCACATTCATAGGCTTCTGCCCCGCCGCCAATGGTTTTCGGGGCGATGACGCACTGCACCTTTGTGCCGTCCGGATACCGCAGACGGGACTCGATCAGCTTCTGTGCTGCATATGCCATGTCCATGGTCTGCTGTTCCAGATCTTCACGGACACCGAACTGTCTGCCGTCAATGACCGGACGGATACCGATTTTCGGATATATCATAAACTCAACCTCACTTCAACAGGGTTCGATATTTCTCATAAGATGACGCAGGGAATGCTCCTGCATGATAAAACTGCATCGATTCCGATGCGGCAATGCAACGCCGTGCTTCTGCCGGCGTTTTCAAAATTCCCAGTGCCAGCATTTGTATCGCGGCATTTCCGTACACGGTAGCTTCTACCGGTCCGGCTGCCACCAGCCGCTGACAATAATCCGCTGTCAGCTGACAGAGCAGACCGTCCTTGACACCGCCGCCCATGATGTGGATCACAGGATAGGTTTCACCGGTGCAGGCTTCCAGTTCTTCCAGAGCCATGCGGTATTTCAGTGCCAGACTTTCATAGATGCAGCGGAAAATGGCTCCGTCACTCTCCGGCACATGCTGACCGGTTTTCCGGCAAAACGCCTTCACCCGCTTGGGAATATCCCCGTGGGGCACAAAGACCGGATCGTCCGGATCGATAAAGCTGGACGGTTCGTGGCTCTGCCGTGCCATGGTTTCGATCTCCGCAAAGCTGTAGTTCTTTCCCTGACGGGCATATTCCCGACGGGACTCCTGCAACAGCCAAAGACCGATGATGTTCTTGAGGAACGTCACCTTTTTCCCATAGCCGATCTCATTGGACAAGCCCAGTGCCGCCGCCTGCTCTGTCAGAACCGGCTGTTCCGGCTCGGTTCCGAACAGGGACCATGTGCCGCAGCTCAGGAACACATGCTTGTCTGTCTTTGCCGGAGCCGCAAATGCAGCACACTGGGTATCGTGCCCGCAGACCGCTGTCACGCGTATCGCCGGCAAGCCCAGCCGCTGCTGTACTTCCGGAGAAAGCGTGCCTTTTGCCGTGCCGCTTTCCACAATTTCCGGCAGAATCCGGTGGGGAATGTGGAAAAGCTCCAGCAGTTCCTGATCCCATGTGCCGGTTTCCGCGGAGAGCATCTGAGTAGTGCTGGCGATAGAGCGTTCCGCGGAAATGGTTCCCGTCAGCAGATACGCAAACAGATCTGGCATTGGCAGAATCGTGGCACACTGGTCAAAGCCGCCGCTGTCCCGCTGACAAAGCAGCTGAAACAGCGTGTTGATCTCCATGACCTGTGTGCCTGTCCGGCGGTAGAGTTCCGCTGCCGGCAGGAGCTGTTCTGCCTTTTGCAAAATGCCGTCTGTTCTGCCGTCCCGATAATGCCGCGGCAGTTCCAGCAAGGTGCCGTCTGCCCCCAGCATACCGTAGTCCACGCCCCACGTATCAATAGCGATGCTTTCATAGGGTGCAATGGCATAGCCTGCCTGCAAGCCCTGTTCCAGTTCTTCCATGAGCTGCGGCACGTTCCAGTACAATCTGCCGTCCTTGGAAACGGGTTCATTGGCAAAGCGGTGCACTTCCTGTAAGGTAATGCGGCTGCCGTCAAAACCTGCCAGCATGGCACGGCCGGAGGACGCTCCGAAATCCAGTGCCAGCACATACCGCATCATGGGGTTTCCTCCGGCAGGACTACGCCCTTTTTCAACAGGACGTTGGCGTAGATCGCCGTTTCCCCGGTGGCAATTACGGCGTATGCTTTTTTGGCACGCTCGTAAAATGCGAACCGTTCCATAAATTCGATCTCACAGTGCTCCGGTTCGTACCGGTTCAGGATCTCACGGTAGGTGTCCCAAATTACAGGAACTGCCGGATCGCCGGCTACCACTTCCATAAGTCCCACCGGCTTTTCCGTGTAGCTATCCAGCGGAAAGAACTGCATCACCGCGTCCAGAATCTCCGGCACGCCGTGACCGTCCAGACGGATCAGCCGCTGTGCAATTGCCGCACCGGGGAAATTGCCGTCGGCGATCACAATTTCATCGCCGTGTCCCATTTCCATGAGCACTTTCAAAAGCTCCGGTGTCAGAATCTCCGGAATGTGTTTCAGCATAAAAAAACACCTCCGATTCAGTTCTGACCGTTGGGGTACTTCTTATAGCCGGGATGCTTTCCCGTTACGCCGTACTGTGCACGCATGCTGCAAAGCCGGTCGATGTTCTCCCGCGAGATCTCCTGCGCACCGCCCAGCAGGTGGGCATTCAGGGAGATCTTTGCAAAGAGTTCCAGCGTTTCCATGCGGTAGTATGCAGTGATCAGGTCTGCTCCCACCGTCAGGGCACCATGATTTTGCAGAAGCATCACGTCATGCTCCTGCAAATAGGGCTTGATCGCCTCCGGCACTTCGTCTGTAGAGGGCGTGCCGTAAGGTGTCACCGGCACAGAGCCAATGGCAATTACCGACTCGATCATAGTGTACTCGTCCAGTGCCTTGTTGGCAACGGCATAACCAGTTGCCACAGGCGGGTGTGCATGCAGCACAGCTCCCACATCGGGACGTTCCCGATAGCAGCAGAGGTGCATTTTGATTTCTGAGGACGGCCGCAGCCCTGCAGCCCCCTCCAGCACTTCGCCCTTGTCGTTGATGCGAACCAGCTTGTCCGGTGTGATGAAGCTTTTGCTCATGCCGGTAGGTGTTGCAAAAAAGGTGCCGTCCTCCAGCTTCACAGAAACATTTCCGTCATTGGCAGCCACCCAGCCCAGCTGCCACATCTTGTGGCAGACATCACAAAGCTGTTCTTTGATTTCCTGTTCGTTCATTGAATCCTCCTGTAAGAACCACATGGGTTCATCTCCTTGTCAGACCATTCTGCAAATCTGACGTTCTGACGATACGATACCGTCCGACAGAAATTCCGCGATAGTTCCAGACCGTTCCGCATAAACTGCGAAAAAATGCCCGCTTGGAAAGCATCTCGGAAAATCCCATCTTTATTATACAATTTTCTGATGGAATTGTCCAGCTTTTTCGGCTGAAATTTACATTTTATTTGGTGAACAATTTATTTCCCGCACTGCCGGAACGGGTTTCTCCGCAGAATTCCGTCATATTTCATCGGACAGATCACAACAAAAAAGCACACCGAAGCCGTATGTGCTCCGGTGTGCTCTGCTCTTTCAAAATGCTTTTCGCATGGTCACATGGGGACAAAACTCGTCCATGTGATACTCTTCTGTTTTGGTATAGCCCAGCTTTTCATAAAAGCCTGCCGCACGGCATTGTGCCGAAAGGGTAATGCACTTGGCACCGCATGCCTTCGCCTGCTGTTCCAGTGCAGTGACAACGTGTTCTCCCAGATGCTGCCCCCGATAGGCAGACAGCACGGCAACTCTGCCGATGAGATATGTTTCGCCGTCCTCCGTGAACAGTCGTCCGGTGGCAACGGGACGCTCTCCGTCCTGTATCAGCACGTGATACGCACGGTCGTCCACGTCGTCGAACTCCTGCTGAAACCCCTGTTCTTCCATGAAAACGGCTTTTCGCACAGCGGCACAGCCCTCGTTAAGCTGCTTCAAAATGACAGTCTGATACGCCATTGCTCACAGTACCTTGGACAGGAACTCCCGCAGGCGGGGATTCTTGGGGTTGCTGAAAAATTCCTGCGGTTCGTTTTCTTCCACGATCTTTCCGCCGTCCATGAACATCACACGGGAGGCAACTTCCTTGGCAAAGCCCATTTCGTGAGTCACCACAATCATGGTCATGCCGTCGTCTGCCAGTTCCCGCATCAGTTCCAGTACTTCGCCGACCATTTCCGGATCCAGTGCCGAAGTCGGTTCGTCAAACAGCATCACATCCGGATTCATTGCCAGTGCTCTGGCAATGGCGATACGCTGTTTCTGTCCGCCGGAAAGCTGGTCGGGATACTGGTTTGCCTTGTCTGCCAGTCCGACTTTTTGCAGCAGTTCTGTGGCTTTGGCATCTGCCTCCGCCTGTGTCATGCGTTTCAGCTTTACCGGTGCAAGAGTGATATTCTTCTGAATGGTCAGGTGCGGGAACAGGTGAAAATGCTGGAAAACCATGCCCATTTTCTGGCGGTGCCGGTCAATGTTCACGCTCTTATCCGCGATATCCACGCCGTCAAACCAGATGTGGCCGCTGGTTGGTTCCTCAAGTCGGTTGAGACAGCGCAGGAAAGTCGATTTGCCCGAACCGGACGGGCCAATGAGCGAAACGACCTCGCCTTTGTGGATGGTTTCGGTGATGCCGTTCAGAACTTTCAGACTGCCGAAGCTTTTGTGCAGGTCTTCCACGCGGATCAACTCCGGCGCGTTTTCAAAGGAATCAGTCATCGCTCTTGAGCCTCCTTTCAAGGACGGTAATCAGCTTGCTCATGGTGAAAGTCACGACAAAATAGATAATGCCGATGATAATCAGCGGCTCGATGACCAGATACGTCTTGCCGGAGATCGTCTGGTACTGCGTCATCAGGTCGCCGACGTAGAACGTGGAGGCCAGGGACGTTTCCTTTGTCACTGCGACGAACTCGTTGCACATGGCCGGGAGCACGTTTTTGAACGCCTGGGGCAGAACAATGCGCATCATCGTCTGGCGGGAGGAGAGACCCAGCGAACGCGCCGCCTCGGTCTGACCGCGGTCGATGGACTGAATGCCCGAACGGAAGACCTCGGACATGTACGCGCCGGAGTTGATGACCAGCGCGATGGTGATGCAGGCGAATTTGGAAAGCTTGAGCGCCGGAAGAATATCCGGCAGCAGAAAATAGAAGAAATACAGCTGAAGCAGCAGCGGCGTATCGCGGATAACCTCGGTATAAACCGTCGCGATGCTGCGCAGCACCTTCGATTTGCTCAGGCGCATGATGGCGACCAGCGCGCCGATGACGCAGCCGATGGCCACGGAAATCAGCGCCAGCAAAAGCGTCGTGCCAAGGCCGTTCAGAAAGTTTATGCCATATTTTTGCAGCAGCTTCATGGTGTTCTGAAACAGCAAGGGAATCCCTCCTTCTTGAGATAGCGGGGTGAAAAGGTTCAGAGTGCTTCCACGCGCTGCATGGCTTCAAACACCATGTCCTGCGTGATGGGGTAGGGGATATGCGCCATATCCGGCCCGGTTGTGGCTTCAACGAGCGCGTCGTGCAGCGCGGCTTTGTCAAGCGGCACGTTCATTTCGGCGAGCGTCACGGGTGTGCCCAGCGAGACGAGAAACGCGCGAAGCTCCCGCGCCTTGTCGGCCTGCCCATCCAGCATGAGCTGAACCAGCGCGCCGTAGGCAACCAGATCGCCATGCAGGTCATCCCGCTCGACGTGTTCAAAATGCTGGAGGCCGTAGCAAACGGCGTGCGCCAGCGCGCAGTTGTAATTGTCATCTGCCATCAGCGAAACCAGTCCCGCCGAAAGGATGACGCTTCGGGCGCACATTTCCATCGCCGGCCCGGCCTCGTGGCGCTCCACTTCGGTCAGCGCCTGACGGCCGAATTTCACAATCGGGTCGTAGCAGGTGCTCGACAGGCTCACGCCGATGGCGGACATGTGGTCGAGCGCGCCGCCTAATTCGTCGCCCCGCGCGCTGAACGTCGATTCGATGTATTTGGCCAGCGTGTCGCCCATGCCCGCGCGGAAGAAGCGCGCCGGGGCGTCAGCCGCCAGATTCAGGTCGATCAACGTGAGCGCGGGCGGCGCATCGTAAAAAAGGAAGCGGTCAAAAGGCCCGTCCTCGCGATAGACGACGGAAAGCGCGGTGATCGGCGCGCAGTTGGAGACCAGCGTCGGCAGGCTGACCAGCGGAATCCCCAGCCGATGCGCTACGCCCTTCGCGGTATCAATCGCTTTGCCGCCGCCCATGCCGACCAGAAAATCCGGCCGCATCGGGTCGATCTGCGCCGTAAGAGCATCCATCGCCGCCAGCGTGCACGCGCCGCCGAAGGGGAGCGCACAGAGCAGCTGCATGCCGCTTCCCTCAAGCCCCTCTTTTAAGGAAGGGAGCCCCTTTTCCATTGCGGTGTTTCCGCCGACAAGGGCAAAGCGCGCGCCCAATCCCTTGCAAAGCTCAGGAAAGCGTCGGTATACGCCGCGGCCGAAACAGAAACGCGGCAGGGTGACGACATCGGTGATATACATCGGCTTACACCAGCTTCGGCAGTTTGGCCAGACGCTCCAGCGCCTCGTTCAGAGTCTCCTCGCTGCGGGCAAAATGCAGACGAATCAGATGGTTGACCGGCTCACGGAAGAAGCTTGAACCCGGAACGGCCGCCACGCCGATGGTGCGGATCATCCACTCGCAGAATTCCATGTCGCTCTTATCATGGAAGCGCATGCCCGGCTTCTGGAAATCGCTGATATCGACCATCACGAAGTAGCTGCCCTGCGGTACAGTGTGCTTGAGGCCGATGCGATCCAGACCGTCGAGGAACACCTGACGCTTGTGGGTATACAGCTCGGTCAGCCCGTCGTAATAGCTCTGCGGGAAATTCAGTCCGACGACAGCCGCCTCCTGAAGCGGCGCGGCCGCTCCGACAGTCAGAAAGTCATGCACCTTTTTCGCGCCTTCGATCACGTTTTCCGGCCCGATGAGATAGCCGAGACGCCAACCCGTGATGGAATACGTCTTGGAGAGGGACGAGCAGCAGATGACGCGGTCGGCAATTTCCGGCAGCGCGCCCGCATATACATGATGATACGGCGCGAAGACGATGTGCTCGTAAACTTCATCGGTGATCATGTATGCGTCGTACTTGTTGCACAGGCCGCCGATGAACAGCAGTTCTTCTTTGGTGAAGACCTTGCCGCACGGGTTCGACGGGTTGCAGACGATGATCGCCTTCGGATGCTGGCGGAACGCGTCTTCAAGCACATTGCGGTCGAAATCGAACGTCGGGGGAACGAGCGGCACAAAAATCGGATCCGCGCCGGAAAGAATCGCGTCCGCGCCGTAGTTTTCATAGAACGGGGAGAACACGACCACCTTGTCGCCGGGGTTGCAGACGGTCATCATGGCGCTCATCATCGCTTCGGTGCCGCCGCAGGTGACGAGAATTTCGGTATCCGGATTGATTTCGCGGCCGTATGCGCGGCCCTGCTTGCGGGCGAGCGCTTCGCGGAAGTTCTCTGCACCGAAGGTCACGGAATACTGATGCGGCCCCTCATCCGCGACTTCGCGCAGGCGGTCGGTGATCGCCTTGGGCGGCGGAAAATCCGGAAATCCCTGAGAGAGGTTGATGGCATCCACCTCATCGCTGATGCGGGTCATGCGGCGGATGACGGAGTCGGTAAACGTCTGAACGCGATGGCTTAGTTCTGGCATAAATATTCACACCTTTCAAAATCAGGCCAATGACGGTTGAATTGCGCGAACGCAATGCCCATATTCTAGCACAATGCAAGAAAAGAAACAACAGGGAAAATGACTTTTCCTTATAAAAATCGTGTTTTTTTTCAAACTGGCCGAAAAATAAAGTATTTTTATGCAGAATATACACTTGACATATGCATAAACCCGTCGTAAAATAGCATCATCGTTTTGCGGGACGCGTTCTCGCAACAGAAAAAAGGAGGAAATCCGATTATGAAAAAGATTCTTGCGTTCGCCCTTGCGCTGGCGATGATTCTCACCTGCTCCTTCGCGCTGGCCGATCGTCTGGACGACATCAAAGCCGCCGGTAAGCTGACCGTTGCGACCAGCCCGGATTGGCCGCCGTATGAGTACATCGACGACGACGGCAACATCGTTGGCACCGATATCCTCATGTGCCAGTGGATGGCTGAGCAGCTCGGCGTTGAGCTGGAGATCCAGCCGATGGCGTTTGACGCCTGCCTTGCGGCCGTTGGTCAGGGCGATGTGGATATGATGGTCGCCGGTCTGACCTACGATGAGAATCGTCTGGCCCGCATGGAACTGACCGGCATCTACTGGAACGAGGGCGATCAGGGCGTGCTCGTCAAGAAGGGCGTCGGCGCTTCCTACAACTCCGCTGAGTCCTTTGCGGGCAAGACTGTCGCCGCGCAGAACGGCACCAACCAGCAGATTATGGCCGAAGAACAGCTGCCGGAGAGCACGACCGTTGAGCTGGTCACCAAGATTCCGGACGGCGTGAACATGGTCAAGAACGGCCGTATCGACGGTCTGGTTGTGCCGAAGACCGTTTACGACAGTATCCTTGCTGAGAACGACGACCTTGAGGTTGCGGACTTCGCGTTCGATTTCCAGGGCGGCAACTACATCGCCAGCGTCAAGGGCGAGGATGCGTTCACCGCGAAGATTCAGGAGATGATCGACACCATCAATGCCGAGGGTCTCTATCAGCAGTGGGTGGACGAGATTCAGAAGTAATCTCGGTTCAACTGAATGATGAAAGCCGCCGGGTTTGCGCCCGACGGCTTTTGCATTGCCCTTCATATAAAGGAATATGATATCATGCCGATGTGTAGACAAGCAGGGCCTACGGGGTGGTGTCTCCGCACAGGGCACACAACAGAAGCGGAGGTGATTGGAATGACGAACGTTGAATTGCCCAATGCTTGTATTTCCATTTCGGGGCTTGTTCTGAGCGCTTTTGCACTCGGTTATTCCTTAAAGCGATAAAAAAGACCGCCTCGCAGCTGCAACTGCTTGGCGGTTTATGGCCTTTGACCTGATCATGACCGTGTGGTGGTTTTCCGCCACGCAGGGTGTCTCCCTGCTTGTCTGCATTGTGATGCTATCCCTGCCTACTTGTCAACCCAAGAAGGCAGGGGCTTTTCGTTTTATAGAAGGATTACACGAAGACAGCTTGTAAGGGCATGAGGCTTGAAAGCCGTATCTTTCATTTTTAAACAACAAGACCGCCCATCCCATCGGGAGAAGCGGTCTTGTTTGTTATGAAAATGAAGAAGCGGATTACTCGGCCTTCATCGCAGCCTTGTTGGCCGCTTCGCGCTTGTTGATCTTGCTCTGGTTGTACACGGAGAAGATCACGACCGCGACGGCGACAACGAAGAAGCCGATGGCAATCGGGTGACCCAGGATCGCGCCGAAGTTGCCGTTTTCCAGATCCATGAAGCGAACGAAGTTCTGCTCGCACATCGGGCCAAGGATGAGGGCCAGCAGGATCGGGCTGAGCGGGAACTCGTACTTGTTCATCAGCCAGCCGATGACGCCGAAGGCCACGCACACGCCCACATCGAAGATGCTCTTGTTGATGGAGAACGCGCCCAGCAGGGAGATAACCAGAATGATCGGGTAGAGGATCTTCTTTTCAACCGAGACGATCTTCGCAAAGAAGCGGACGCCCAGGCAGCCCACAACCAGCATCGCCAAGTTCGCCAGCATCAGCGCGGCGAAGACGGCGTAGACGGTCGGCAGCTCGTTGACGTACATCATCGGGCCGGGGGTGATGCCCTTCATGATGAAAGCGCCCAGCAG
>ENA-ORVG01003785-ORVG01003785.1-human-gut-metagenome-genome-assembly--contig:-NODE-3785-length-11241-cov-1.898623_pt1 | contig 11241 bp, 5 predicted proteins | sample MGYA00242091_ERZ509233 | MGnify/ENA primary metagenome ERZ509233 (study PRJEB26280, sample SAMEA2338840) | human gut metagenome | biome: human gut; feature: human-associated habitat; material: faeces... | reverse complement strand
ATGCGGACCGAACGAATATCCGGTGTTTCTGCTCCATGCAATCTGCTGACCTCCTTTTACCGGATATTCTCCCGGTTCGGGAACAATCTCCACTTCCCAGTTCTCTTCTTCATATTGAAGTTTCTCCACCCTTTCGGCAATGGGAGAAACAAAACCACTCAAATGGCGGTTGATCATTGAATAGCCATTGTGATAACAGACATCAAGTACATATCCCGATCCATTCGTGACACGAATACGTGAAATATAGCCATCAGCGAGAGCACAAACGGGTTTACCGATCACTCCGCCTGTTTTAAAATCCAGCCCGCCATGGAAGTGATTGGAGCGGATTTCTCCAAAGTTCCCACTCAATGTAAGAGGAAAGTCAAAAGGAGGTACAAAGGTTACTTGCTTCTTCTCTTGTCCATACCCTCCGATGCAGCAAGCCAGCATCAAAGCAGTGATATATCGTCTCATCATTCCATTCACTTTTTTACTCCCGCAAATGTACACTATTCCCACTAAACTATGAAATATCTGGGAGGAATGATGGCCTTAGATTCTAGTTAATATTTCTTTTTAATGTTATATTCATTGCAAATTAGTAGTCATTATGTTATTTATATTAGTACTTTTGTAGCCGTTTTTTAATTATAATTAAAAGTTAGAGACTCAATGAGAATGTATGTAAAAGTAATGGCAGCGGTCATTGCATGTATATTGCTGAGTGGAGAAGCGCTCTCGGCATTTGCAACTACCCCCGCTACAGAAAATCTGAGTTGGTTTAAAAAGAAAAAGAAGAAACCAGAAGAGAAAGAAGAGAAGAGTAAAAGCGACTACGAGAAATTAGTGGAAGACAGTAAAACGACCAAAGGGATGTTTGCTGTACATCAAAAGAAAAATGATTATTATTTTGAAATTCCCACCTCACTTTTGGGACGTGACTTATTAGTTGTCAATAAGCTGCAACGAGTTCCTGCCGAACTTAATGATGCAGGTGTAAACCGTGGAGTAAACTACGAGAATCAGATGGTTTGCATGGAATGGGACAAAGCGACGGGCAAACTAATGTTACGCCAACAACGCCCATTACCTCTGGCCCCCCAAACGGATGCTATCTTCCGTTCGGTAAAGGATAATTTTATCTCTCCGCTGATTGCCGCATTCAAGATCGAAGCAGTCAATGCAGATTCTACGGCATTAGTAATCAAGGTGAATGATATTTATGATGGTACGGAAACCAGTATCAATAACGTATTTACCAATATTAATCTGGGTACTTCGGCTATCAAGAATTTATCACGTATTCTATCCATCAAATCCTTTTCAAACAATGTCGTGGCAACTTCCGAGTTGACCACCAGAGTTACAGAAGGAACCACCACAGTTTATGTGACGGTGGAAGTTAGCTCTTCTATTCTCTTGTTACCCGAAAAGCCGATGATGGGGCGATTCGACAATCAGAAAGTCGGTTATTTCACTAATCCGTTATTAAGTTTCAGTGATGCGCAGCAGCGTACGGATAAGACACAGTACATCACCCGCTGGCGTATGGAACCCAAACCGGAAGATCGGGAGGCTTATCTGAAAGGTCAGATGGTGGAACCTGCCAAACCGATTGTCTTCTACATTGATAATTCAACTCCTTACCAATGGCGTTCGTACATTAAGAAAGGTATCGAGGACTGGCAGATTGCCTTTGAAAAGGCTGGTTTCAAGAATGCGATTATCGCCAAAGAAATCACTGACAGTATGCATGTAGACATGGATGATGTCAACTACTCCGTACTGACTTATGCTGCTTCGGAAAAGAAAAATGCAATGGGACCTTCTCTGTTAGATCCCCGTTCCGGAGAAATCCTGGAAGCTGATATTATGTGGTGGCACAATGTGCTTTCTATGGTACGTGAATGGATTACTGTCCAGACCGGAACAGTGTGTCCGGAAGCACGTAATGTACAATTGCCTGATGCTTTGATGGGAGATGCCATTCGATTCGTCGCCTGTCATGAGGTAGGCCACTCTCTGGGACTCCGCCACAATATGATGGGTTCATGGGCTTTCCCGACAGATTCATTACGTTCCGAAGCATTCACTTCCAGAATGAACTCTACCGCTTCATCTATCATGGATTATGCACGATTCAATTATATCGCACAGCCTGGAGATGGCGTGAAAGTTCTTTCTCCGCATATCGGTCCTTATGACATGTTTGCTATCGAATATGGTTATCGTTGGTACGGAAAGAGTACTCCGGAAGAAGAAAAGGATATTTTATTCGATTTCTTGAGCAAACATACTGATCGGCTTTATAAATATAGTGAAGCACAGGATGTCCGCGATGCGGTAGATCCACGTGCACAGAACGAAGATTTAGGTGATGATCCGGTTCGTTCTTCTTTACTTGGCATTGAGAATCTGAAACGTATTGTTCCGCAAATTCTTCAATGGACTACTACCGGTGAGAAGGGACAAACTTATGAAGAAGCATCTCGCCTCTACTACGCCGTAATCAACCAATGGAACAACTATTTATATCATGTCCTTGCCAATATTGGTGGCATCTACATTGAAAATACAATTGTAGGAGACGGCGTTAAAACTTATACATTTGTAGAGAAAGAGAAACAACAAGCTTCACTGAAATTTCTGATGGATGAAGTTTTGACATACCCTAAATGGCTGTTTGACACGGAAGTGGGGCAATATACTTATCTACTTCGCAATACTCCCATCGGAAAACAGGAAAATGCTCCTACACAAATCTTAAAGAACGCCCAAGCCTATATCCTTTGGGATTTACTTGGCAATACTCGTTTGATGCGTATGATAGAGAATGAATCTGTCAACGGAAAGAAAGCCTTTACAGTAGTGGAGCTTATGGACGGACTTCATAAGAACATTTTCGGTGTTACCGAACGCGGTGGTATCCCTAACGTTATGGAACGTTCTTTGCAGAAAAACTTCCTCGATGCATTACTTACAGCCGCTGCAGAACCGGAAGCTGTTAAAATCAACAAGAAGATCGCCAACGAACATTTCTTGCTTGACCACGCTACTCCTTTCTGTAGCTGTTACGCTGCCGAACAGCGTGCACTTCGTCAGGAAGACCGAATGGGTGCTCCACGTGTGCTCAATTTCTATGGCAGCCAGCTCAACCGTATTTCAGATGCTATTTCTGTGAAACGCGGTGAATTACTACGTATCAAGAAGTTGTTGCAGAACCGTCTCGGAACCTCCGATACTGCTGCACGCTATCATTATGAGGACATGATTCTGCGTATTAATACTGCTTTAGGAATCAAATAAAACCACTTATTACTTTAACTATCTACATTAATGAGAAAAAAATACTTGTGCATTCTTATATGCCTCTTTGCAAATGCGCTGGCCTTTGCCAGCGCTGCTAATCGTACAATCACCGGAGTCGTTATATCCGGTGAAGATAATGAACCTCTGATCGGTGCTTCCGTATATGTTAACGCAGATGACTTGAAAAAGGCCGGAGCATCACAGACTTCTCTAGGTACTATCACTGATATGGATGGTAAATTCTCCATTTCCATTCCGGAAAAGGTGACCAGGTTACATTGTAGTTATATAGGATTTGAAGAACAAGACATCGTTTTGCAAGCAGGAAAAGATACTTATCGTATTGTACTTCAAGCTTCTGCACACACATTGGGAGACGTCGTAGTAACCGGTTATCAAGAACTGGAACGTCGTAAACTGACTGCTGCCATTGCCAAAGTAGATGTTACAGATGGAATGGTAGGCGCAGCAAAAAGTATCGACCAGGCATTAGCGGGACAAATCGCCGGTGTAGCTGTAACGACAACTTCCGGTGCACCGGGAGCTCCAGCACGTATTCGTATTCGTGGTACTGCTTCATTAAATGGAACACAAGACCCGTTGTGGGTATTGGATGGGATACCTTTGGAGGGTACGGACATTCCTGACCTTGGAGACGAAGCTAATAACATTGTTGATATGAAACAATCATCCATTGCTGGAATAAGTCCGAATGATATTGAGAGTATCACTATTCTGAAAGACGCTGCCGCTACTGCCATATATGGTGCACGTGCAGCAAACGGAGTAATTATCGTGACAACAAAAAAAGGAAGAACAGGAAAGCCTATCATTAATTTCAACACTAGGTTAACTTACACTCCTAATTTAGATACTTCGAAATTAAACCTTTTAAATTCTGAAGAAAAAATTAATTTAGAATTAGAATTGATGAAAGAGCCCAATGATGTTATTAATAATCTTCCAGCTTACTATCGTAAAGGAGGTGTAGCATCTGTCTTAAAACAATATGACTTATTTAAAGTATATCAACAACAAGGCTGGAATGGACTTTCCATTGAAGCACAAAATGCTATCAATCAATTAAAAGACATCAACACAGACTGGAATGATATTTTGTTTAGAGATGCTTTTACTCAAGAATATAATTTCAGTATCTCGGGAGGAAGTGAAAAAGTTACTTACTACAACTCGCTCGGCTATTCTAAAGAAGATGGTAACGTACCAGGAGTAAGTATGAGTCGTTTTAACCTGACCAGCAAAACTTCATATCAAATGAATCGTCTGTTAAAAATTGGTTTCTCTCTTTTTGCCAACAGACGAAAAAACACAAATTTTGTAACAGATTCGCATGGTTATTCAAACCCTATTTATTATGCACGTACAGCCAACCCATATCAAGAAAGTTACGATGCAGCAGGTAACTATATATATGACTATAATATTAATACAGATGATGAACCAAACCCCAATCAGGGCTTTAATATTTTTGAGGAACGAGCCAACACAAATAAGGAAACAGTAACAAGTGCAGTCAATGCAATGTTTAATGCAGACCTGCGTTTCAATGACCATTGGAAACTTACATCACAAGTCGGCTTACAATGGGAACAAGCTAACCAAGAACAATATATCGGAGGCAATACATTTACAATGCGCAACATGCGAGAGAATAGTAAATATGACAATGGTACAAAATATTTTATTCCCGAAGGAGGTATGCACAAAGTCAATAACGCCACGACATCGCAAATCACATGGAAAGTACAAGGAGAATGGAATCAATCTTTCAAAGATATCCATGAGGTTCAAATCATGGCAGGTTCCGAGATTCGAAAGAATTGGTATGATGCAATAGCCACCAATGCCTATGGATATGATCCTAAGACTCTCACAACAAAGCCAATTATCTTTAGAGACAAAGATGACGCCAAAAATTATCCATTACATACAAAAAGTTACACAGAAAATGCTTTTGCCTCATTTTATGCCAACGGTTCTTATACATTAATGAGACGTTACACATTAGGAGCAAGTGTTCGCATGGATGGTTCCGACCTTTTTGGTGTAGATAAGAAATATCGTTACCTACCAATTTATTCAGTTAGCGGTCTCTGGCGTATATCAGACGAACCATTTTTAAGAACAACGAAAAATTGGATGGATAATTTAGCATTACGACTATCTTATGGATTACAAGGAAATATAGACAAAAACACCTCTCCTTACCTTATTGGTGATTATAAAAACGAGACTATACTTAACAATGAGGAAACAAGTATCAGCATATCGGGAGCTCCTAATGACAAACTGCGTTGGGAAAAAACTGCTTCATACAACATTGGTGTCGATTTTTCTATACTAAAATCAGCTATAAACATGAGTGTGGACTACTATTACCGCAAAGGAACAGATCTTATTGGTATTAAAAACCTACCTCTAGAAAACGGCTTCGAAAGTATGACCATCAACTGGGCAAGTATGGAAAATAAAGGCGTAGAAATCAATCTGCAAACACGTAATATAACTACCCGTAATTTTTCTTGGTATACAACATTCAACTTTGCCTATAATTATAACAAAGTATTAAAAGACCTGACAGCTTCCAATAGTCTTACTCCTGGACTCGAAGGTTCTCCTGTCGGTGCTATCTTTGCAATCAAAAGCGAAGTCGATCCAGAAACCGGACGTATACTCATCTACCCGAAAGGAAGTAATGAAGCCGTTGATGTAGAAACATTGTTTGACATGAAAGATGAATGGGGTATTGGATATTACTCTTACAATGAAGATGCAGAGTTCCGACGTAATTTATATGAATATGCAGGTACTACTGACGCTCCTTATACTGGTGGTTTAATCAATACATTTAATTACCGTAATTGGGAACTAAGTTTTAATTTTGCTTACAATTTAGGAGCCCATGTCCGTACAAGTCCATCATATGATATAACCAGCTTCGACCCAGGACATAATGTAAATCGCGATATCTTGGACCGCTGGACACCGGAAAACCCAACTGGAAAATTACCAGCTCTTCTTAACCGTAACAATTATCCGGCAGACAACTATTTGTTTGATAACGTCAAAGAAGTCTACAGAAATCTTGATATATGGGTAAAGCGCCTTAGTTATGTACGCCTACAAAATATAAGACTGGCTTATACACTACCACAGGAATGGCTACATAAAATAAATATAAATGGAGCAACCGTTGCCCTAGAAGGGCGTAACTTGTTTGTCTTTGGTTCCAGTTATAAAAATTACATGGATCCGGAATCAATGTTCAACCGTTATTCCACTCCTGTAGCCAAATCAATGACATTCAACCTAAGCCTTAACTTTTAAAATTAAAGATATATGGATAAGATAAAAAAACTATATACAATTTTCATAATCAGCGGATGCTTGGTTCTTTCCTTGACATCATGTGATAGTTTTCTGGACATTCAGCCTGTAGGAAAAGTTATTCCTAATACTTTGGAAGAATATAGAGCACTTATAACTACAGCTTATGGGGTAGATTTGACAGATAGAGGCATGTGTGACATGCGTACTGAGGATATTTCTGTCAGCAAAGACGAATTTGATCAAAATAACTTCAAAGACATTGAAAGATGGGTTACAAGTAATCCATCCGGAACAGAGTTTGGCTGGAGCTATTACTACCAAAATATTTATTATGCCAATGCTATCATCAACAAGAAAAATGAGATAACAGAAGGGAGTGAAGCAGAAATTAATCAGTTAGTGGGAGAAGCATATTTTATGAGAGGGTATATGCACTTTCTGCTAGTCAACCTCTATGGACAACCATATACAAAAGAAGGAGCGCCAACTAGCAAAGCCATTCCATTAAAATTATCACTGGATTTGGAAGAGATGCCGACACGTAATACAGTAGAAGAAATCTATGCATCTATTCTTTCCGATATTGAAAATGCCCGGCAACTCATCAACCATAAAGAATGGGAAACCGGTTATAACTATCGCTTCAGCAAACTTGCTGTAGATGCATTTGAATCACGTGTACGACTTTATAAAGGTGAATGGCAAGCGGCCTATAATGCAGCAGAACGTGTACTAGAACAGAAAAGCACATTGGAGGACTACAATAATAACAACAGCACCGACTTTCAGATGCCTAACACATATACTTCTGTAGAGTCTATCACAGCTTATGAGAATGTATATAGCCGTAACGGAATTAATGCTTCACTTGCCACCCCAACATTCGTTAAAATGTTCAAAGAAGGAGATCTTCGTACTGAAAGATATTTTGGTGATGCAGATGAGAAAAATGATGGCAACTACAAAATTATTAAAACCGATGAGACTTCACAATATAAATGTACTTTCCGTACTGCTGAACTCTATCTAAATGCTGCTGAAGCTCTTGCTCAACTAGACCAACTTCCAGAAGCTCGTGACTATCTGCTAAAACTAATGGAAAAGAGGTATACCTCTGCAGGATATACGCAGAAAAAAAACGAAGTAAATGCAATGAATCAGGCAGAACTTATTACCGAAATATTAAACGAACGGGCGCGTGAATTAGCTTTCGAAGGACATCGTTGGTTCGACCTACGCCGCACCACTCGCCCCGAACAAAGAAAAATAATAGATGGACAAACATTGATATTGTCACAAGATGACGAACGATATACACTGCGCATCCCTCAAAGTGCTATCGCAGCTAATCCTAATCTAATGAATTAATACACCACTTCAAAATACGGTGTCCTATCCTAAAACGAAGTTATCTTACATTCTGAGATAGCTTCGTTTTTCAATTCTATATACTCTATCTCTTAACTTTACGCCACACTATATTACTCATCGCTAAATCTTTATCCCCCAAAAGAATTGCCGATTAACAGAAAATCCATATCTTTGTAGCGACTTATTACGATTAATAACGTAGAAGCGTTTAGAATATTATCTCTATTCAGAATCTGGTAAATTCTTTAATTGGGGAGATAATGGCAACTAAGCGTTCACGTCTTTGTTATATGCAAGGGCGTGGACTCTGTTGTTCATTTCCCAATAGGTTTACCAGAGCCTTGAATAGAATGAACTAACGACGTCCACGCTTCTCTTGTATATATATGGTATCCGGACGCTTACCACACAAACAATAAAGAAAATGAGCAGCACTATTACAAAGTTCTTCGCTTCTTTTTTAGCTTATGGGGTAGCTAATAAGAAAAAGCGCTTTTCGGCAATTGGCCGTTTCTCCGAAGGATTGGCTCCGGTAAAAGGAAAAATCCAATGGGGATACATTAATAAAGAATATGACATTGTCATTCCTCTAATGTATGAACGGGCTTTCTCGTTTAAAGAAGGATTAGGGATGGTAGTACTCAATTCTCAATACGGATTCATCGACCATACCGGACAAATACGGATTCCGTTTAAATACGCAGCCGCTCACTCGTTTGAGCAAGAATGTGCACGAGTATGTCAGGATGGATTATGGGGACTGATTGACAGACAAGGAAACTACATTCTTCCACCGACTTACAGTCAAATGGAGCAATTCGCGGAAGGATTAGCCCTCGTCTCACTACACAACAAAGTAGGATTCATTAATAAGAAAGGAGAAGTTGTCATTCCGTTGGAATATGATAATGGATGCTCTTTTTCCGAAGGATTGGCTGCTGTTTGCATTGAAAGCCAGTCGTCCAAGTGGGGATACATAAACAAAGATAATGAAGAAGTACTTCCTTTTAAGTACGATATCGCAGAACCCTTTTATAACAACATAGCTCGAGTGGGTCTCTATGGAAAAAGCATGAAAATCAACAAACAGGGCAGTGAATGTCTATAAAACAACCACTCTACGCATTTATTCATCTCAACACGCGAAGACATTCTGTTCTAAAACATCCCCTTACGAACAACAACGTAAGGGGATTTTTCGTACTTTCGAACATGTTAAATCTTTAATACGCAACATTATGATTATCGGAGTACCAAAGGAAATCAAAAACAATGAGAACCGTGTAGGCATGACACCTTCGGGAGTGGCTGAAGTGGTAAAACAAGGGCACCGGGTGTTTATCCAACATACAGCGGGAGTAAATAGCGGTTTTCCGGATGAAGCATATCAAGCTGTCGGCGCACATATCCTGCCAACAATAGAAGATATTTACGCCACTGCCGAGATGATCGTAAAGGTGAAAGAGCCGATAATCACTGAATATAACTTAATAAGAAAAGGACAGTTACTATTCACTTATTTCCATTTTGCTTCCGACAGGGAGTTAACCCTTGCCATGCTCTCCAACAAATCAATATGCCTGGCTTACGAAACTGTAGAAGAAGCAGACCACACATTACCTTTATTAATTCCGATGAGCGAAGTTGCCGGACGTATGTCTATTCAGGAAGGTGCCCGTTTCCTGGAAAAGCCGCAAGGTGGAAAAGGTATTCTTTTGGGAGGTGTGCCAGGTGTTAAACCGGCTAAAGTATTAATTTTAGGTGGCGGAATCGTAGGTAGTAATGCTGCGCAAATGGCTGCGGGAATGGGGGCAGACGTCACTATCACAGATATAAATCTGGCACGTTTGCGCTATTTGAGTGAAACACTTCCTAAAAATGTAAAGACATTGTATGCATCCGAACTAAGAATCAGAAAAGAATTGCCGGATGTTGATTTAGTTGTCGGCTCTGTACTGATTCCCGGTGATAAAGCACCACATTTGATTACCAAAGAGATGCTTTCAACAATGCAGCCCGGCACAGTATTAGTAGATGTAGCAATCGATCAGGGAGGATGTTTCGAGACCTCTCACCCGACCACTCACAGTGCACCGACCTATATTGTAGACGGAATCGTTCATTATGCAGTAGCTAATATTCCGGGAGCCGTACCTTATACTTCCACTCTTGCACTGACCAATGCCACCCTCCCCTACGTGATCGCTTTAGCAAATAAGGGATGGAAAAAAGCCTGCAAAGATAATCCGGCATTGGCTCTTGGACTGAATATTGTAGAAGGAAAAATCGTTTATAAGGCCGTTGCCGACGTATTTGGTTTGAAGTACGATCCTATCAACCTGTAACTATGCATTTTCACCACAGAGTAATATAAAGTCTTACAGAGTTCTTTCTTTTTTTCAAAGTAAGGCTATCTCAATGTCTTACGTCTTCGATTGATAACCTTTAAAAAACTCTGCAAGACTTTGTATTACTCTGTGGTGAGCTATATCTTTAAAATAAATAATCTTTCTTTGCCGCCCGTTGATAAGCCGCTACCAATTCGTTCATTACTTCTGCCACAGACTGCCGACGGGATATGATTGCCGAAACTTGTCCGATCTCCAATTCCCCTTCTTCCAGATCACCTTCGAAGATTCCTTTTTTAGCACGCCCCCGTCCTAATAAAGTTCTCAAATCTTCAGCACTAGCTCCACTATCTTCAGCCTTCTCCACCGCTTCGCGGAAAGCATTCTTTACCAAACGTGTCGGAGCCAGCTTTTTCAACAACAACTTAGTATCCCCTTCACCGAGACTCAAACAATACTCTTTAAATACCGGACTCGCAGAACTCTCTTCAGTCAGCGCAAAACGTGTTCCTATTTGCACACCTTCCGCCCCCAACACCATAGCAGCCAGTATTCCTTCTCCTGTACCAATACCTCCCGCGGCTATCAAAGGCAATGTGGTAGCCTCATGCACAGCAGGAATCAAACAGAAAGTCGTTGTTTCTTCGCGTCCATTATGCCCTCCGGCTTCGAAACCTTCAGCTACTACTGCATCCACCCCGGCTTCTTCACATTTCATAGCAAAACGAGAAGATGAAACGACATGAACAACTGTTATTCCACGCTCCTTCAACCATCCGGTCCACGTTTTCGGATTTCCGGCAGAGGTAAAAACAATCTTCACTCCCTCTTCCACCACAATATTCATAATCTCTTCTATCTGGGGATACATCAAAGG
>ENA-ORVG01003777-ORVG01003777.1-human-gut-metagenome-genome-assembly--contig:-NODE-3777-length-11261-cov-4.592004_pt1 | contig 11261 bp, 9 predicted proteins | sample MGYA00242091_ERZ509233 | MGnify/ENA primary metagenome ERZ509233 (study PRJEB26280, sample SAMEA2338840) | human gut metagenome | biome: human gut; feature: human-associated habitat; material: faeces... | reverse complement strand
AGCCTCCGAATAAATGCAACTGCTTTCACTTTAGTATATGATTTACCGTTGACTAAAAAGTATGTTGAGCAAAAAAGAAGTAGCATTGATAGAGAGTTATAGTACGATGCAACAAGTAAGTCTGGGGGTCAGTCTATAAAAATCCGGGATCAGTTCGCGTTTATTATCGTGCGAAACACATGTATCTGAAAGAATAAAAGCAAACTGTGTCAAGGGTTGTTTTCGGGGCGATTTTGGGATTATCCAAAATTGCTAAACCGGTTTCTGTTATGCTCCAGTCCGGCTTTGCAAAGCAACTCGTTGAAGCGGATATTCTGCTCTTCATTGAGCCGGAACGAGTATTTATAACCCGGTGTTCGGGGCTTCCTGTCGGTTATGTCTGTCAGTTCTCGGTCGGTATCCATATATAGTTTAAAAAAGGGTCGCGACTTGGGAGTGGCCCAGCCTCGCAGAGCGAGTACCTTTGTCGGACAAAGGTACACCTCGCTGTTGTCTGGCGACAACAAAAATCCGCGCCGGAAATTTTTTCTGTGAAAACTTTGAAAAACCTCCGAAGCGGCTTCCGGAGCGGTCTTTCCCATGTGCAATATTACAACCGTCGGGCGCTGAAACAAGCCCTCGGTGCGGACTGGAGCGGTCGTGAGCGGACATCGGAATCGGGATCGAAAACACAGTAGTATATTGCGATCAAGAACAAAATCATTCATACTTAAAAAATGAAACGCGAGATTCAAACCCCAGTCTCCCACACTCCTGATGCAAATCATTTGCGGGGTCAATACGACAGTTCTGTTATCTTCTTCGAAAGTAAGACATTATCCACGAAAGGATTCCTGACTGAATACAGTCGGGATCAAGAACACAAGAATATACAAGCCTCATAATTTCTTACTTATGGAAAAACCTCAATCATGCATTGCCGTCTGCAATCAGAAAGGCGTCGTCGGAAAATCGACTTTCACGGTACGCTCGCCAGTTACCTGCATTACACTTTGAAGCATGACGTGTTTGTCGTAGACTGCGACTATCAGAGTTCAGATATGCGTGCTGTGGAGCAAACGCCCGTTAGGTGCCGTCCGAGCCGCAGAAAGCCGCCTTTTCCGACGGTAGAATTCTAAGATAAAACCAAATAAAAGCTGCAAAAAGTTTCATGCCCGGAAATTGTCATTTTTTGTCGTAGCGTTTAGCAAAATGATTCTGGTTATGGGATGCAAGGCCGCGAAGCGCTTGTATAGCCTTGCATCCCATAGTCAGAATCGTTAATTTGCGGAGTACGGAAATGACAATACATTAATTATGAGTAGGTTCGGCTCCCAATTAGACGGACTGTTCCGACAATAAGATTTTGAGATTTTGAATGATCTCAAAATCTTATCGAATGGCAGATATGTATGCCGGATTATATCTGCAACGCTACATATGGTGTTCCACGCCTTACGACGGCAAAGCATCTGGCGGCGATTTTGGCCCTCACAGCATTCAGGACGCTGAATTTATGTTTACCTTCAGCCACTTTGCGTTCGTAATATGCCTTTAGTTGCGGATCACACCTGATGGCAATCAGTGCACTGCGGTTCAGTTGTACTTTAATGTCTCGATTCGCCATGCTCGATGTGTGGCATCCCCCGCGAACGCTTGTGCCGGAGCTATGTTCGAACGGAGCCAGCCCGCAATAGCAGGCAAACTTGCGGTGGTCTGTGATTTTGGTGAAATTAAGCGTCGAACAGAGCATCACAATGGCCGTGATCGGCCCTACACCTTTGATGCTGGTCAGCAGCTTGTAGTTCCGGCAAATGTTGCTGTCGGCGGCTATCAGTTCCTTCATTTCCCGTTCGATGGTTTTCATATGAGTTTCTGCATACGCGATCTCCTCCTGGAGCATGGAACGTTGAATAGATACATCCGCGAATTTCTCTTTGTAGTCTAATTTTTCGAGCAACACCAGTTTCGCTACACGTTGTTTTGCCAGATGAGCCCTTAAGATCAGCCATGTGCGCAACTGACACAGTTCCTTCTCTGCCGGCAGATAAAGGGCTATCTTCCGATAGTGAGTGATCGCATACTCGGCGATACGCCGGGCATCCACTCTGTCTGTTTTGCCACGGGCAATACCCATCGAATACTTGATTACCAACGGCGAGATCAGTGAAAAATTGAAATTCAGCGTCCTGTCGGAAGCACAAACCGCCATCTCGGATATGTAGCTCCCCATATCCTCGGCGCAGAAAATCACATCGTCGAGCCGAATACCATGCCGCTTCTCAACCCAGTGCAGACACGAGCAGATCCCTTTTCGGGAGTTGGCGAATTTGCGGTGAGCCATCTCGTTTGCATCCTCGAAGGCGACCAAAGACGCATCGAAAGTCTCTTTCGACACATCCAGACCCACATAATACAAATAGTGCATAACTTGTTAGTTTTGTGAGAGTCGTATGCTATCACATGTACCAGGTCTTCAAACCTACAATTCTAAACAGCCATTCTCTCTGGTTAATGGAGTCGCAGTCCAAATCTACCGCCAAGCCTCAAAGCTTACGACAAGCCCCGGTTCACTGCGACTCCATATCGAAATTACCTGTGATTACATCACGCTGCAAATCTACATGCGACCAGCAAAACGCCGGGGATGGAAATCCGCAAGGCTCGCCCCTCGGGCGATTCGCATGGCCTTGCGGATTTTCATCTCCGGCATTTAATTCCCTGCCGGCGGAAAGAGATGACGATATTCCGGGATCGAGGGGAGCGTAACTCAAACTGAATCCTATTCTCCCATTTACACAAAATTATGGACACTGCCTATTACTATATCTTGCAAAATCATTATACGACTGACTCTTCCAACTTACCCATAGCTATCTCATTCAATTATTTTCGTTCCACTTCTTACACTGCTCCATAATCGTATTCAAAGCATCTTCCTGCCCAGCAGGCGGATAATTATACTTTTTCAACAATCGTTTGACAATACGCCGCATTCCGGCACGAGCACTCTCCTTCATATTCCAGTCAATCGTCTTGTTTCGCCGAAGCGCATCTGTCAACTCTCGCGTAATAGCGACCAACTGATCGTTGGAATAGAAATCTTTTACAGCCTCAGGCTTGGTCAACGCATCATAAAAGGCAAGTTCTTCGCTGTTCAGATTAAGCGACTTGCCGGCCTTTTCGCCGTGAACGATCTCACGGGCTATTTTCAGCAGTTCTTCGATAACCTCTTCGTTCGTCAGCATCCCTTTCAAATAGCGGCTCATGGCATCGGCCAGAATTTCCGAAAACTTCTCGGCTCGTACCGTATTCGTTCGCTGATATAGTTGTACCTGCTCTGCAATCAACCTACGCAATAATTCTACGGCGAAGTTCCGTTCCTTCATCCGGGCAACCTCTTCCAGGAATTTCGAATCGAACAAAGAGAACTCCTCCTTGATATCGGAGAAAAGATTAATTACCCCTTCGCTCTTGATACTCTGCTTGAGCAATTCATTAATACGCCCGTTAATCTCACGGAACGAAATCTTGCCCTTGGCTTCCACGCGCGTCAGTAATGTGCGAACCGCCTCAAAATAGGCAGCTTCGATACGTTGCTCATAATTCAGTAAACTCTGACAAAGCGACAATGCCTGCCGCAGCAGCAGCGCCTCTTTGATATAGAGTTTTTTCGTTTCCATCCGCTCGGGGGACTGCATGAAATCGACACCTCCGCTGATGGCTTTCGCCCGCTCCAAATCAGACTTACCGAAGAAAGCACCATAATCGAATCCATACATCAGATCACGGCAAACGTCCAGTTTCTTCTGAAACTCCGGATAGGCGGTTTTAGCCACATCCGTATCACCATAATTTTTGCGGTCACGGTATGTATAATCGTTCATCGCCGTCTTCAACGCCGAAGCGATACCCACATAATCCACAACCAAACCACCTTGTTTATCCCCAAACACACGATTCACACGAGCAATAGCCTGCATTAGATTGTGTCCGGACATCGGTTTATAGACATACATCGTCGAAAGCGAAGGTACGTCGAAACCCGTAAGCCACATATCAACTACGATGACGATTTTCAACGAGCTATCGTTGTCTTTGAACCGCTTCTCCAACTCTTTCTTGTGGGAATCATTTCCAATAATCGCCCGCCAGTCTTCCGGATCTTTATTACCGGAAGTCATCACAACAGCCAGCTTGTCACTCCACACCGGACGCATTTCGAGAATCCGACGGTAAATCTTGATCGCTATTGGCCGCGAATAGGCTACTATCATCGCCTTACCCGTCTGCTCGTATTGCCGGAATTCCTCATAGTGTTTTACGATGTCCTCGCACAATGATGCCACCGTCGCGTCAGCTCCAAGGATCGAGTCGAGCCGCCCCAATTCACGCTTGCTTTTCTCAATGACATACTCTTCCGCCTCCTCAGCCATCGCATCATACTCCGCATCAATACGCCGCAAGGACTGCTCGTCGAGTTTCAGATTGATTACACGGCTCTCGTAAAATACCGGCCGTGTCGCACCGTCCTCCACCGACTGCGTCATATCGTACACGTCGATGTAATCTCCAAACACTTCGCGTGTCGACCGATCTTTTTGCGAAATAGGCGTTCCGGTAAACCCGATATAGGTAGCATTCGGCAACGCATTACGCACCAGACGCGCCGCGCCGATTACAACTTTGGCTTGCGTTACCCCGTCAGCATCCGTAACCATCCTGACCCTCTCCTCCAATCCGTATTGACTGCGATGCGCCTCGTCGGCCATAACAACTATATTTCGTCGCGTCGAAAGAGGTTCTTCGCTCTCTTCGAATTTCTGCATCGTCGAGAAAAAGATACCGTTCGCTTCGCGTCCCGCCAATAATTCCCGAAGATGAGCCCGACTTTCGGCCTGCACGGGTGTCTGACGCAAAAAATCCCTGCAACAAGCGAACTGCCGGTACAACTGACCGTCCAAATCGTTACGGTCTGTCAGCACGACGATAGTCGGCGACGACATCGCCTGCTGCAACTGCTTGGCGAAAAAGACCATCGACAATGACTTTCCGCTGCCCTGCGTATGCCAAAACACGCCACCCCGACCATCTGTCTCAGCTGCTTTAACCGTCGAAAGCACAGCCTTGTGTACGGCATAAAACTGATGATAGGCACTTAATATCTTAATATCCTGTTTACCGTCTTTCGAATAACAAACAAAATTCCGCAACAATTCAACAAACCGCGTTTTTTCGAACATTCCCGCGAAAAGCACATCGAAATTCGCGCTATGGGTATCTTCATAACTCCCATCTACCGTTTTCCACTGCATAAAACGGTCTTCACCCGCTGTGATCGTCCCCGCCTTAGTCATCGCCTGATCGCTCATCACACAAAAAGCGTTATAGATAAAGAGTGACGGAATCTCCTGCATATAGTTACGCAATTGTGCATAAGCTTCCGACACGTCTGTATTCTCACGCGATGGCGATTTGAGTTCGACCACCACCAGCGGCAATCCATTGACAAATACGATCATATCCGCACGCCTTACCGAGTGCCCATCGACCGTCCATTGATTAGCGATCGTAAACCGATTATGTAACGGTGAATCGTAATCGACAAGCCGGACATTTGCGGAACATTGCTCGCGGCCATCGAAATAATTGACAGCTACGCCATTTTGCAAATAATCCGTGAACAATTCATTCTTCTGTACCAACGTTCCGCCCTCATAGGTCCGAATTTTCACCATAGCTTCGTCAATAGCGGCCTGTGGCAGTCCACGATTGATCTGCGGCAACACAGCCTCCAGCACCTCCACGTAAAGCGGTTCTGCATAGTCGCGCATTACATTGGGACCGTACACATAATCATAGCCTAATTGCTCTCGAAACAACTCGAGAATAGCGTTTTCAAAATCATCTTCGGTGAAGTGCATATAATTGTTATTTTTTCACATACAAGTTAACAAGTTGTGATACCATATTACGCGCAGATTGCGTTGCGACATCAGAACTAATAGATTGTAAAGACAGGCTTCGTTTGATTTTACGCCTCAAATCACTAATGGTCGCTTCCTTATTGGCCCAATCTATATATTCGGTTTGCCGTGTAATAATTCGAAGAACATTCTGTTTTATAGCATCATCTGAAATATATTGTGATATGATATCATAAATAGCCTTATCAACTAACTCTTCTCTCACTACGGATTCAGCTATCTCAACACTTTCCTTAGATTCTTCAGCTTTTATTGCATCAAAATCTATCTTTTCAAAAGATGAAGCGCTTCTGACATTAGATTTACACATACTATATTTGATATATGCCATCTGATGCTCCAACTCCGGAAATAAAGCCCCTTGGTTTATATTGTAGAAATTCAATTCTTCTAAAAGGCTTTCCTTGCTTCCGGCCGGTATGATTATCCTTTCGCTCGCAAACTGGCTATTTAAAGAACAACTGCTCTTCTCGATCCGACTGGCGCCGTAATCAGATTTATTGAGTTGAATATTAATGCTACCAGAAAGCAAAAAAGCTCCGCTCTGCCGAATCAAACGTTCATTGTTGAATGTCGATATAACAAAGTAAGCATTTTGCATCACCTTTGCCAGTTCCTCAAAATCCTCGGCTTGTTTTATTTGACTGCGTAGTCCTAATTTCTCGACCAATTGATGCAATACAATATCTCCGCTGAAATCCATTTCCGCGATTCGGGCCAACAGATCAATATCATCTGAATTATGCTTATGTCCATAAGCCCGTCTATAATAAACAGCCCCATCGACATCATATTCATTATCAAATGAATGATCGGAGTCGACATCAATAGTATCAGATTCTTTATAATTCTTGTCGTAGTTTTCTTTATCTTCACATTTCGCACACGCAAAATACAACGCGACTAAAGGATTTAGCGTTACATCCAACATTCTGGTTGGCAGTCCATAATGTTGTAATTTTGTCAGTCGTTCAAATGCACTTCGGCCGCCAAATTCAAAAGGAGCACGAGCACAAGCCTCGGATATAATATCGGATTCAATCGTCAGGTTATTCTCTCTAAATAAACACGGGCGCACATCCCAATTTTTATTGGATTGGCCCCTGAAAAAGAATCGCTCATTGCTACCTTCATTGGCAGCTTGCAACTGAGAAATATATGCAACATATTCCGACAATGTATTGACGATTACATTGCCATTTGAATCAATATTAAGATCTAATTCCATTAGAAATCCCAGTTTAATACAAATATAACAAAAATAGAAATTACAATAGTAACTTTGATAAATGATAATTTAGAGGAGCAGGCCAAAGCGCTGTTTAATCATTACTTTATTCAAAATACAGAGAATTTAGGAGAATGGCAAGACGGGGTTTTGACTGACATTGCCCAATACCTTAATGGATTGGCTATGCAAAAATATCCAGCGATGCCTAATGAGGCAGGATTGCCAGTTTTAAAGATTAAAGAACTTGGACAAGGACAATGTGACACCAACAGTGATCGTTGCTCATCTTTAATAAAACCTGAATATATAATTTCTGATGGAACCATTATATTTTCTTGGTCAGGAACCCTACTTGTAGATATTTGGTGTGGTGGAAAATGTGGGCTCAACCAACATTTATTTAAGGTATCTTCGGCAAAGTATCCTCAATGGTTTGTTTTTTATTGGACAAAGCATCATTTGAATAAATTTATTCGCATTGCGAAAGACAAAGCGGTTACTATGGGGCATATCAAACGATGTGATTTAGAAATATCAAAAGTAAAAATCCCAAGTAAGCAGGCTTTGGTTAATTTAGATAAGTTATTTTCTCCCATCTTTAATAGAATGGTTACTTGTCGAATTGAAAATAGGAAATTATCATCTCTCCGCGATACCCTTCTACCCAAACTCATGTCCGGTGAGATCTCCGTTGAGGAGGTTTCCCTCGATTAGCTTGCTAAATTATCATTTATCCGTCGATTGAGTCTGATCTTATTATCGAGAGAAGATAATATAGCTACAACTTTTTTCTGCACATCTATTGCGGGGATATTTACAGGCCATTGCATAATCTGTTTTTTGTCCCCTCGAGGCATTTTACACCCTTTTGCTCCCGACATTACGTAATCGAAAAACGCTTGCTGGCTCAACAGATAGTATAAATATTTGCTATCTGTATTTTCTTTTGCACGAATACACAAAACATCCGCAGAGCACCCACCGCACCTATCAGCACACCATATTTTTTGGAAATATGGCCGAATATTAGAGATCAAAATATCTCCGATTTTATATTCAGTTGTGGTTCCAGGCGGTATTATTGTAGATTCACTTATACCACCTTTATTGGGTAACATATTTTCCGTAGAGATATAATTCATACTACTCGTTGTGCGATTATTTACATAGTCACATACATGTTCTAATTCACATGCATTTTTTAAGTCATTAAGAATTAAGCCCATATTTGCTACAATTTATACCCAATACTACCTAACTGTTTTTTGATCTCTGCCTCCAGCTCGTGCGACTTTTCAAATAGTCCAGAAAGCTCGCCCGTCAAGCGTGTCATTTTCTCCTCAAACGGTTCGGTGTCCTCCTCTTGCGCAGCAATGCCCACATAGCGACCGGGCGTGAGAATAAAATCCTGCTTGGCAATTTCTGCGACAGAGGTAACCGCACAAAATCCTTTTTCATTCTCCAATTTTCCAGCAACATAGGCATTATAGGTGTCGGCAATGCGCTGAATATCGCCGCGCTTTATCGGATCGACCGTGTCACTATCGGTCAATTCGCGCAGTTTGCGCGTTACCATTGTACCTAAGTTGCGAGCATCGATAAAGAGCGTTTTGCCCTTTTGTTGCTTGTTTTTATTGAAAAACCAAATCGACACGGGAATTTGTGTAGTATAGAACAACTGCGGCGGCATAGCGATAACACAATCCACCAAATCAGCCTCTACCAATTTACGCCGAATCTCGCCCTCACCGCCACTCTGGCTCGACAGCGAGCCGTTGGCCAGCACAACGCCCGCACGTCCCGTCGGGGCAAGGTGGTGGATGATATGCTGAATCCACGCAAAGTTGGCATTGCCATTGGGCGGTGTACCGTATTTCCAACGCACATCATCCGCCAGCTTATCCGCCCCCCAATCGCTCAGATTGAACGGAGGATTGGCCATCACGAAATCGGCCTTCAGAGTCGGATGGCAATCATTGAAAAAGGTATCCGCATTATATCGCCCGAGATCGGCCTCGATACCGCGAATCGCCAAGTTCATCTGCGCCATTTTCCATGTCGTAGGATTGGAATCCTGACCATAGACTGATATATTATTGATATTTCCAGAGTGGTTCTCGATGAATTGTGCAGACTGTACAAACATACCACCCGAACCGCAGCAAGGATCGTAAACACGACCTTTATAAGGTTGTAATACGTTCACCAACGTCTTAACGATACAAGCCGGAGTATAAAATTCACCTGCCAATTTTCCTTCGGCCTCAGCAAACTTCGAAAGACAATATTCGTAAGCACGACCCAAAATATCCTTCGAATCGCCGTGCTCATGCATCCGAATATTTGTAAACAAATCGACAACTTCACCCAAGCGGCGTTTGTCGAGCTCGGGACGCGCAAAGTTTTTCGGAAGAATATCTTTCAGACGCTTATTCTCCTTCTCAATTGCCCGCATCGCATTGTCGATGATCGTTCCAATTTCAGGAGAGTGTGCATGGATGGCAATAGCTTCCCAACGGGCTTCCGCAGGGACATAGAAAACCGGATCATAACTACCCTTCTCATTTTTATTACTCAAATACTCATCCTTGTCTTCCTCAAAGCCCTCTCCTTCGGCAACAAGCTGTTGATATTTAGCTTCGAATTTGTCCGAGATGTATTTCAGGAAAATAAGTCCCAATACAACGGATTTATATTCCGATGCATCAATATTTCCGCGCATCTTATCCGCCGCCTTCCATATTTCCTTTTCAAAGCCGATGTCGGCTGTATTCATCGCTGCCATTGTATAGAATATTTTAGGTAAAGGTACAAAATCTTCCCATTTTTTCGCTTTCCCGCAAAGGAATAAACCTTAAAAACAATATCCGCAAGGCTCACATAGCGATTTGCAGGACCTTGCGGATATTATTTCCTCAACTAAATTTTAGAAAAAATGATACAGCTTAGTTGTTCTTATTCAATAAAAACGCATTTTTCTTGTCAAATCCCCACTCATAAATGTATTCGGCACCTTCAATCCGGATAATGAACACAACACGCTCCCCTTTAATCCATGCTACATGAACAAATCCGGATACGGATTCTCCGGGATATATCGTGTTTTTCTTCAAATATCCCAGCTTTTTGACCTGTTGTTCGTCCTGCAAGGCCTGACCGAAATCAGCGATCCGCTGCTGTGAGGCCATGTTGGCCTGATAGGCTGCAGAGGGATTATAAGTCGTAGTCGTATAAGACGAATAACCGCCGTAGCTGCTGTAACCGGTCGTCGTGGAGGTCGAATACCCTGCGCCGGCAGAAGCCATTCCTTCGCTGACGCCCATCAAAACAGCGGCCCAGGTCTGCGATCGGTTCACTTTCTTCAGATAGCTATCGCAAGACCAGACCTGCAGATCGGTGGCGACATCGTGTTCGTCTACGGAATAGGCCGTCATATCGGTCTCCGGATTGAATTCGACCGGCGTCAATGAATTATTGGAGATAATCAGATCGACCCGGTGCCACTTGCCGTAATCCCGGACGATGGCATCCGTCAAGGCGATCGTCAATCCGTTTTTGAAATAGACCTCCCAGGGCACACCGTCCCGATAATCGACCGAACGCTCCGTTATGACCGGAGATTCCCATACCGGCATGTCGTCCGCAATGCGGAATTTAAGCGTGTTCCCGCTGCCGTCCGCCAGCAAATAATAATCATGAACCGGCAGCCCTGCACGATATTCCACCATTCGGCAGGAGCCGTCTCCGTTGTATGCCTCGTACATCCCGGACAATTCGCCGCCGGCATACGACGCACGTGTTTTCAACGTTCCATTCTCGTCGTATTGCCGATATTCGCCTTCCAACAATCCTTCCGAATAATATGATTTTTCCGACATGCGACCATTCTTGAAATAGGAAACAACATCTCCGTCAAACACCGTCCGGCGATCATCAAGCGTATCGATTGTCTGAAAACGCCCTTCTCTCCGCAATTCTCCCGAAATATAAAAATCCTTGAACATTTTGAGCCCCGCCGCATCCGCAGGATAAAGCGCCAGTCGATAATAATCGGCAAAAACCGG
>ENA-ORVG01003773-ORVG01003773.1-human-gut-metagenome-genome-assembly--contig:-NODE-3773-length-11273-cov-3.421911_pt1 | contig 11273 bp, 9 predicted proteins | sample MGYA00242091_ERZ509233 | MGnify/ENA primary metagenome ERZ509233 (study PRJEB26280, sample SAMEA2338840) | human gut metagenome | biome: human gut; feature: human-associated habitat; material: faeces... | reverse complement strand
CTAAAATAATCAGGAAAGATGATTTCTGGCACGTTGTGCCGCAGGTTGCATATTATCTGGATGAGCCAAGTGGTGACGCTTCGGCGATTGCATTATATTTTGTGGCAAGAGAGGCATCCAGACATGTCAAGGTGGTATGGTCGGGAGAAGGGGCAGATGAATTTTTTGGCGGATACAATATTTACCGTGAGCCAGATGCTTTGAAATGGATGGATTGGATACCGACGGGAGGAAGGCGAAAAATATGGACAGTATACATGTTCCTGGTGTGGCATCATGTGTATTTTTCGTAATGATAAAGTAAAAAGCAGACAGATAATGAAATTTCCGTTATCTTGTCTGCTTTTCTGATGTTGCTATTTATTTCTCGAGGAATGATACGTCAATCTCGCCATCAAATACTGTTGTAGCCGAACCGGTCATGTAAACGAGATTTTCCTGACGATTCCAGAGAATCTGCAGATCACCACCGAGCAGTTTGACAGTAACAGGTTTGTCTTCATCTACCAGTCCGTTCAGGGTTGAAGCAACAGCAACTGCACATGCACCGGTACCGCAGGCAAGTGTCTCGCCGGAACCACGTTCCCATACGCGCATCTGCAGGGTGTGGCGGTCAATCACTTTTACAAATTCCGTATTGATACGGTCCGGGAAAGCGATGTGATTTTCGAATTTTGGTCCAATCTTTTCGATATCCAGATCTTTCAGATCATCCATATATACGATCGCATGTGGATTTCCCATAGAAACAGCAGTGATGTGGTAAGTAGTTCCATCAACATTCAGTGGCTCATCGATTACCTGCTCTTTTGTGGAAACCACCGGAATCTGTCTGGAAGTCAAAATTGGTGCGCCCATGTTAACCTTAACAAGAGCAACTTTTCCATCATCACCCAGAGTCAGGTCCAGATATTTAATACCGCTCTTAGTAGCAACAGAAATATTCGTTTTATTTACAATGCCGTAATCATAGGCATATTTTGCCACACAGCGAATTCCGTTTCCGCACATGGCACCCTGAGAACCATCAAGATTGTACATATCCATTTCACAGTCTGCCACATCGGATGGCTTGATCAGAATCAGTCCGTCAGATCCGATTCCGAAGTGACGGTCGCTGACAAATTTTGCGACAGCAGACGGATTACTTACAGTTTCTTCAAAGCAGTTTACATATACATAATCGTTTCCGATTCCATGCATTTTGGTAAATTTCATAAAAATAAATCCTCCTTATTTAAATAAATATTCTCCCTGATAAAAGTACTTCCCTTTTTAATCGTATTTGGAAAATTCCAAAACAGATTCTATATTTCGAGGTTTTAGTATAACGAAAAAATGTTATAGTTTTGTGAAACCAGAGTAAAAAATTACAATTCAATTACAAATATAACATAAATATGCAGAGACTGTATAGCACAGAAACGTTAAAATTAAGAAATTAAATTGGTTATGAAGGCAGTCTCAGATCAATTTCTGCATCTCCGGGAAAGGCCCGAGGCTTCGTTTCAGAATACCTGTCACCTGTGCGATCAGGATTCCGTAATTGGTAATCGGTACACCCTGATCCTGGCAGCAGGCGATACGGTACTTCATTTCACGTTCGTTTAACATACAGCCACCACAGTGAACCACCATTTTATAGGAAGAGACATCATCCGGAAACTCTGTTCCGGAAGTGAATTCAAAAACAGGCTTCTTTCCGGTATAATTTCGAATCCATTCAGGCATCTTGCATGTTCCAATATCTCCGCACTGGCGATGGTGTGTACATCCTTCTGCAATCAGGATGCGGTCACCATCTTCAATAGAAGAAAGAGCAGCAATACCTTTCAGCTGAATTTCCAGTTCTCCTTTATATCTTGAAAAAAGAATCGAAAAAGAAGTCAGGGTGATGTTTTCCGGCACGTCTTTTGAAACACGTGCAAATGCCTGACTGTCTGTAACGACAAGTTTCGGACAGGCACCTTGTGCAAGAAAATGATCCAGGGTACTTTTTAATTCTGTATCTCGTACAACAAGAGAGAGAGCACCACGTTCCAGAATATCGCGGATTGTCTGCTGCTGTGGCAGAATCAGACGGCCTTTTGGGGCAGCTTTATCGATTGGGACAACGAGAATGACCAGGTCGAGGGGTTCGATCAGATCCTGGATCAGTGGGTATTTGTGCGTGTCTTCCGGTTTCAGAGAGGCAATTTTTTCTTTCAGTTCCTGGATGTTCATGCCATCGGAAGCACTGACCAGAACTTCTCCGGCACGGACGGACATGGCAAGATTCTTGATCTTTTCGGTAGAAAGCAGATCAATCTTATTATATACGATCAGATAAGGGATGCCTTTTTTATGAAAACGGTGAATCAGTTCAAGTTCTTCTTCGCCTTTTCCAGCCGTACTGTCGATAACAAGAATTGCGATATCTGTTTTGTTCAGAACCTGATAACTTTTGCGGACGCGGAGCGCACCAAGTTCACCTTCATCATCAATACCGGGAGTATCAATGACCATGACCGGGCCAAGTGGAAGCAATTCCATGGTCTTGTAGACGGGATCGGTGGTTGTTCCCATAACGGAAGAAACAATTGCGAGATCCTGTCCGGTTACAGCATTGATAACACTGGATTTACCGGCATTCCTTTTTCCGAAAAAACTGATATGTACCCGTTCAGAAGCGGGTGTCTGATTCATTCCCATAGAACAGCCCTCCTGTATAATGCATAAAAATTTATAATACACTAAAATATGGATTCAGTATGATCTGAAATAAAAGTATTCTTTTATTATAGAAAAATATAAAAACAGATTCAAGTGAAATACATGTATCTGAGAATGTTTTTGCGCCTGAAAGCAATGCCAAAACAGTATATTTATGCGTTTTAACAAGTGAATGTTAAAATATTGCATAATTTTTGTGTACTAATTAATAAAAGTTGTGCTTGTAATTTTGAGATAGTGTGATACAATAAGAAAAATGAATAGGATTTATGCAATTTTGTGCATAAATATTCTTGGATAAAACGAGGAGGAGAACAAAATGAATTTAAAGAAAATTACAGCACTTATGATTGGTGCAGTTATGGCTGTTTCCATGGCAGCTCCGGCAATGGCTGATGATAAGGTAGAGACTGTTACAGATGGTAAGCTTACAGTTGCAACAAGCCCGGACTTCGCACCATATGAATTTTATTCAATCGATGAAGATGGCAACCCGACACTTTCCGGATTTGATATGGATCTGGCTCAGTACATCGCAGACAAGATGGGACTGGAACTGGAAGTAGTTCCGATGGACTTCGACGGTGTATTAAGCGAGCTTTCACAGAAAAACGTTGACCTTGGCATGGCAGGTCTTTCACCGGATCCGGCTCGTGCAGATGCTATGGAGTTTTCAGATCTGTATTACAAGGGCGGACAGTCTTTCGTAACAGTAAAAGACAAAGCTGATCAGTTCAAGACTCTTGAAGATGCAAACAACAAAGATTATTCTATCGGTGCACAGACAGGTTCTATCCAGCTTGATCTTGCAAACGAAAACACTCCGGATGCAGATATCGTATCTCTCCCGAAGGTTACAGATATCATCACTGAGCTTCTGACAGGTAAGATGGACGGTGCATTCATTGAGACAGCTGTAGCAGAAAGCTACCAGAAAAACTATCCGGATCTTGAAATCGTATGTGATGTACCATATGATACAGAAGGATCGGCAATCGGTGTAGCAAAAGGAAACGAAGCACTTCTTAAAGCTGTAAACGAAGCGATCGCAGATGCTATTGATGATGGTTCTATAGATAAATTCGTAGCAGATGCAACAGAGCTTGCAGCAGGTCAGACATATGAAGGAACACTGGACGAGAACGGTGCAGTTCCGGAAGCTGATGCAGCAGATGACGCTGAATAATATTTAAGAAAGATTTCTTATAAAAATATTTTATAAGATATTTCAGGCAACACAAACAAAAATCATAGATTCCTCCCCAGATATATATGGGGAGGAATTGTTGCTGTTTAAACTTAAGTAATTAAGTTCAGTATTCAGCAATGATATATGAAAATTAACTATACAATGAAAGGAGTTTATATGGACAGTTTTATTAAATTATCTAATTTTGGCAAAATTGCCCCATATGCACAGCTGTTTCGACAGGGTCTTCTCGTAACTGTATTGTTGTCACTGTTTACAGTAGCGATTGGTTTTGTTCTTGCTCTGATCCTCGCACTGATGCGTATGTCAAACATCCGTCCGTTCCGTGCTCTGGCAGTAGACCGTAATGGACATCTGAGAGAGGGAGGACCGCTGGTGTGGCTGTCCAAATTTAATCCCCTTTCTTTTATCGCAACTGCTTATGTAGAGATTCTTCGTTCCACTCCGGTACTGGTACAGATTTTTATCATCTACTATGGTGTGTTCGGAATGATCGATCTTCCATCATTCCAGCTGTTTGGATTTATCAAATTCAATCGTTTCTTCCCGGGTGTTGTTGCACTTGGTATGAACTCAGGCGCATATCTCTGCGAGATCATGCGAGCTGGTATTCAGTCTATTGACCAGGGACAGACAGAAGCAGCACGTTCCCTGGGACTTTCCCAGACCATGAACCTGCGTTATATCATCCTTCCGCAGGCACTCAAGAATATCCTTCCGGCGATCGCAAACGAATTCGTTGTTATCATCAAGGAATCCGCGATCACATACACCATCGGTGTACAGGATATCATGTCTGCCGTAAACGCAGTCAAAGGTGCGACATTCATTATCATCGAGCCGTTGCTGGTAGCTACAGCTATTTACTTCTGCCTGTGCTTCCCAACCTCCAAACTGATTGCATATTTCGAAAGGAGAATGAGCCATGGCGACAAGCGATAGTCTGATTCAGGTAAAAAACCTCAAGAAACATTATCACAGAGGCGCGATTAAAGCACTGGACGGTGTGACAGCAGATATCAACAAAGGCGACGTAATGGTAGTCATCGGACCATCCGGTTCCGGTAAATCCACATTTCTTCGCAGTCTGAATCTTCTGGAAGAGCCGACAGACGGTGAGATAATTTTTAACGGTGTGGACATCACCAAGAAGAAATACAAAGATGCTTCCGGCAAGACCGTAAAACTTGATATCGATGGACTTCGTCAGAAAATGGGAATGGTTTTCCAGCATTTTAACCTGTTTCCGCATATGACCATTCTGGACAATATGACTCTGGCACCGATGAAAGTCAAAGGCGTTTCCAAAGAAGAGGCAGAGAAAAAAGCACTCGAGCTTCTGGAACGTGTCGGACTTGCAGACCGTGCAGGGGCGTATCCGATCCAGCTCTCCGGTGGACAGAAACAGCGTGTTGCGATCGTAAGAGCACTTGCGATGGAACCGGAAGTGATGCTCTTTGATGAGCCGACATCTGCGCTTGACCCGGAAATGGTAGGAGAAGTTCTGGATGTTATGAAAGAGCTTGCCAAGGAAGGTATGACCATGGTTGTAGTAACGCACGAGATGGGATTTGCGCGTGAAGTTGGAAACCGTGTTCTTTTCATGGCAGACGGAAAGCTTCTTGTAGATGGCACTCCGACAGAAATCTTTGATAATCCGACGAACCCGCGTCTGCAGGAATTTTTATCTAAGGTATTATAATAATGAAGGCGACCGGAATACTCTGGTTGCCTTTGTCTTTTCTTAATTTTATAGAAAGAAGGTACGATACGATGACAGCACAAAAACAGTCTGCACTGCAGACAATTGAAGAAAAAAAGTCTCTGATCGTTGGCATTGCCGATAAAGTCTGGGAATTCGCAGAGCTTTCTCTTCAGGAATTCAAATCCGCGGAAACCTACTGTGAAGCACTGGAAAAAGAAGGATTTGATGTGGAACGCGGAACCTGCAATATTGAGACTGCGTTTGCAGCATCATATGGACACGGACGACCATATATAGGTATTCTTGCAGAGTACGATGCTCTCTCAGGACTTTCTCAGGAAGGTGGCCTTATCGAGCGTAAAGAAAAAAACGCTGGTGGAAATGGTCATGGATGCGGACATAATCTTCTTGGTGCAGGTGCGTTTGCAGCTGCTCTTGGAATCAAGGCATATCTGGAACAGAATGATGTTTCCGGAACAGTGATCCTTTACGGATGCCCGGGAGAAGAAGGTGGTGCTGCAAAAGCTGGTGCAGTCCTTCCGCCAGAGCGAGAAATTACAGCAGCACGTCGAGTTCCTGTACGCCAAGGGCAGTGTCTACCACATCGAGAACGGCAACCTGCTCTACCACGGCGCTGTGCCGATGACGAAGAAAGGCAGCTTCGCTGTGGAGCGGTTCGAGGGCCACGCCTACTCGGGCCGCGCCCTCATGGACTACTGTGACGAGCGCGCCCGCCGGGGCTACTTCGCCCCCGAGGGCAGCGCCGCCCGCCAGAGCGGACAGGATTTCCTGTGGTATCTGTGGTGCGGCAAGCTGTCGCCCCTGTATGGCCGCAGCGCCATGACCACCTTCGAGCGGCTGTATGTCGAAGACGCTTCCACCCACACCGAGGTAAAGGACCCCTATTATACATGGTATAATGAGGAAGCTGTCTGCCGCCGCATCCTCGCCGAGTTCGGCCTGCCCGGCACCAGCCACATCGTCAACGGCCATGTCCCCGTGCAGGAGAAGAAGGGCGAGAGCCCCATCAAGGGCGGCGGACGCCTCGTGGTCATCGACGGCGGTTTCTGCCGCGCCTACCACGAAAAGACCGGCATCGCGGGCTACACGCTGGTCTATTCCAGCCGCACCATGTCCCTGCGCACCCACCAGCCCTTCGAGAGCGCCGAAAAGGCTGTGAACGAGAATCTGGACATCCTCTCCCAGAAGAACATCCTCGAGACGGAGAACCACCGCATCCTTGTGGAGGAGACCGACGAGGGCGAGATCCTGCGGGAGAAGGTCCACGACCTCAAACAGCTGGTCCGGGCCTATCAGCTGGGCTGGATCAAGGAGACCCGCTGCGACGACAGTGTGTGGTAAGCAGCGGCAAATGTAAAATTTTCCTGAAAATAAGAGACAAAACCCGAGAATAATAGAAAAGAAACTGGGCAAAACAGAAAATAATCGACGAGCGTGCATTGGGGCTTTGCTTTTTGCTGGAAGTTGTGTATAATAAAGTAGCTGTAATTGTGTCAACTGGTTGTGAGCTTTGTACAGCGAGAAGGAATAACGTACCTTGAACTGACCTTTTGGGCCTGCGGGGAGCGGGCCTGTGACAAGGAGATCATAAAATTGGAAAAGTTTGTTATTACGGGCGGTAAGCCCCTGCACGGCGAAGTCATCATCTCCGGCGCGAAAAATGCGGCTGTGGGCATCCTGCCCGCTACCATTCTGGCAGCGGACGTCTGCGTCATCGAGAACCTGCCGGACATCAGCGATGTGGCGGTGAGCCTCAAGATCCTCAGCGTGCTGGGCGCTAAGGTCCGGATGCTGAACAAGAACACCTACGAGATCGACACCACCCATCTGACCGGCACCAACGTCCCCGACGACCTGTCCCGCCAGATGCGCGCCAGCTACTATTTCCTCGGCGCACTGCTGTCCCGCTTCGGCAAGGCCGAGGTGGCCATGCCCGGCGGCTGCAACCTCGGCCCCCGCCCCATCGACCAGCACCTGAAGGTGTTCAGCGCTCTGGGCGCAGAGGACAGTGTGGACTACGGCATGATCACCGTCCACGCCGACGAGCTGAACGGCGCTCATATCTTCTTTGATAAGGTGAGCGTGGGCGCTACCATGAACGGTATGCTCTCCGCTGTCATGGCCAAGGGTCAGACCATTCTGGAAAACTGTGCCAAGGAGCCCCATGTGGTCGATCTGGCCAACTTCCTGAATATGTGCGGCGCTGATGTGCGCGGCGCAGGCACCGATGTCATCAAGGTGCGCGGCGTCGAGCAGATGCACGGCTGCACCTACAGCATCATCCCCGACCAGATCGAGGCCGGCAGCTACATGGTGGCTGCTGCGGCCACCGGCGGCGATGTGCTGGTGAAGAACGTCACCCCCAAGCACCTCGAGCCTATCACCGCAAAGCTCCGCCGTGCGGGCATTGAGGTGGAGGAATTTGACGATGCTGTGCGGGTTCGCCGCACCGGCGACATCCTGCCCCTCAAGATCAACACCATGCCCCACCCGGGCTTCCCCACCGATATGCAGCCCCTGATGGGCGTTCTGCTCAGCGTGGCAAAGGGTACTTCCACCGTCACCGAGAGTGTGTGGGACAATCGCTTCCGCTATGTGGACGAGCTGCGCAAGATGGGCGCGAATGTCCAGGTGGACGGTCAGGTGGCCGTGTTCGAGGGCGTGGAGAAGCTTTCTCCCGCTCCGCTCCGCGCTTCCGACCTGCGCGCCGGTGCAGCGATGGTCGTTGCAGCCCTGATGGCCGACGGCACCAGCGAGATCGAGGAGATCGGCCATATCGAGCGCGGCTACGAGAACATCGTGGAAAAGCTGCGCGGCCTCGGTGCTGACATCAGGAAGGTGGAGCGGATGCCCGCTGCACTGGAACAGGCTCTGTAATTAGAAAAACCTCTCCGTCACGCCTGCGGCGTGCCATCTCCCCTGCCGAGGGGGAGACCTTGGCAGTCCGTCAGGTCCCTGCGTTTTTATGACTGCGCAGCAGACGGAGAGGTTTTATTTGTTGAGGTTTATCATGTCTGAATTCATCTCTCTTTATTCCGGTTCCTCCGGCAACAGCAGCGTCGTGCGCTGTGGGGAGCGGTATCTCATCGTGGATATGGGCAAAGGCGTCCGCACCACCGGCGCAGCCCTCAAGGAGCTGGAGCTGAACATCTCCGACTGCGACGGCATTCTTGTCACCCATGAGCACAGCGACCATGTGAAGGGCCTTTCCACCTTCCTGAAAAAATATCCGCTGCCGGTGTACGGTGCAGAGGAAACGCTGGAATTTCTGGACGCAAACGGCGTTGTCCCCGCCACTTGCGACCTGACGGCCCTGACGCCGGGCAGGGAAGAGGACATCGGTGTCTTCGGGGTCAAAGCTTTCCCCACCAGCCACGACGTCCCCTGTGTGGGCTACCGCATCCACACCCCCGACGAGAAGACCATGACCATCGCCACCGACCTCGGTGTGCTGACTCCTGCCGTACATGAAGCCCTTTCCGGCTGCGACCTTGTGGCCATCGAGAGCAACTACGACCTGCATATGCTCCGCAGCGGGCCGTACCCCTACTATCTGCGCGCCCGCATCGAGTCGGTCCGGGGCCATCTCTCCAACGACGAGTGCGCGGCAAAGCTGCTGGAACTCATCCAGGAAGGCTGCAAGAAGTTTGCCCTCTGCCACCTTTCGCAGGAGAACAACACCCCTATGCTGGCGCTGCAGACCGTCTTTTCCACCCTCGGTGCGGCGGGCGTCGTGCCGGACAAGGATTGTATCGTCCAGACCCAGCGGCGGAACGAAGTGAGCCCCGCGCTGGCGTTCTGACACTATAAAACCAGAGCAGGAAAAGGAGAAAAGAGCCTATGTCGTACATCATGGCGCTGGACGCCGGAACCACCTCGAACCGCTGCATCCTGTTCAATAAGGCAGGCGAGATCTGCAGCGTCGCGCAGAAGGAATTTGCCCAGTATTACCCGAGACCCGGCTGGGTGGAGCACGACGCCAATGAGATCTGGGCCACCCAGCTGGGCGTGGCCCTCTCGGCCATGAACAAAGTCGGCGCCCGGGCCGAGGACATCGCCGCCATCGGCATCACCAACCAGCGGGAGACCACCATCGTCTGGGACAAGGAGACCGGGGAACCCATCTGCCACGCCATCGTCTGGCAGTGCCGCCGCACCAGCGAATACTGCGACGAGCTGAAGGCCCGGGGCCTGACGGAGAAATTCCGGCAGAAGACCGGCCTCATCATCGACGCCTATTTCTCGGCCACCAAGCTCAAATGGATACTGGATCATATCCCCGGTGCCCGCGAAAGGGCCGAGCGGGGAGAACTGCTCTTCGGTACCGTGGAGACCTGGCTCATCTGGAAGCTGACCTGCGGAAAACTGCACGTCACCGACTATACCAACGCCAGCCGCACCATGATGTTCAACATCCACACGCTGGAATGGGACGATGAGATCCTGCAGGAGCTGAACATCCCGAAATGTATGCTCCCGAAGCCGGTGCCGTCCAGCGGTTTTTATGAGTACGCTGACCCGATGCACTTCGGCGGCGAGATAAAAATTGCCGGTGCGGCAGGCGACCAGCAGGCGGCCCTCTTTGGCCAGACCTGCTTTGCCTCCGGCGAGGCGAAAAACACCTTCGGCACCGGCGGCTTTTTGCTCATGAATACCGGTGAGACGCCGGTCACATCCCGGAACGGCCTTGTCACCACCATCGCCTGCGGCCCCGACGGCAGGGTGAATTATGCGCTGGAAGGCTCTATTTTCGTGGCCGGTGCGGCCATCCAGTGGCTCCGCGATGAGCTGCGCCTGCTGGAAGAGGCCCGCGACTCCGAGTATATGGCCCAGAAGGTGAAGGACACCAACGGCTGCTATGTCGTGCCGGCCTTCACCGGACTCGGCGCGCCCCACTGGGACCAGTACGCCCGCGGCACCATCGTGGGCCTCACCCGGGGCTGCAACAAGTACCACATCATCCGCGCCACGCTGGACAGCATCTGCTATCAGGTCAACGACGTCCTCCGCGCCATGGCGGCGGACTCCGGCATCGCCATGAAGTCTCTCCGGGTGGACGGCGGCGCGTCGGCCAACAACTACCTCATGCAGACCATGGCCGACATCAGCGACCTCGAAGTCAAGCGTCCCCGCTGCGTGGAAACGACGGCGCTGGGCGCGGCCTATCTGGCCGGCCTCGCCGTAGGCTACTGGCAGTCTGCCGAGGACATCACCCGCAACTGGTCGGTGGACCGTGTGTTCCGCCCGGACATCTCGGAAGAGGAACGCACCAAGCGCATCAAGGGCTGGAATAAGGCTGTCCGCTGCGCCTATCACTGGGCCAGGGACGAAGAGGAATAAGAAGAAAAATAAAACGGCCGGAGTTGCCTGACGAGTAACTCCGACCGTTTTTTGTTATTGAGCAGCTTGAGCGAGGGAAAATCACCGGCTCGCAGAGAACATAACGCTCCGACGAACCGTGGTTTGAATTTATATCATCTTAAAGTATCCCTTTTCAGGAGTCGATCTCGCCCTTGGAAAGTGCGATGACACATTCAGTATGACTTTCATTGTCCAAACACAGATCAATGTCGCTTTCAACGATAGGCAGTCGGAATTTGATGGATTTGAGCCACTGACCGTTGG
>ENA-ORVG01003766-ORVG01003766.1-human-gut-metagenome-genome-assembly--contig:-NODE-3766-length-11308-cov-3.113925_pt1 | contig 11308 bp, 7 predicted proteins | sample MGYA00242091_ERZ509233 | MGnify/ENA primary metagenome ERZ509233 (study PRJEB26280, sample SAMEA2338840) | human gut metagenome | biome: human gut; feature: human-associated habitat; material: faeces... | reverse complement strand
GTACACAGCGTTATTTATTGTCAGTGTAGTGATGTTCGGCTATTTGATGTATGTGCTCGTCAAGCCGGAAAAGTTCTAAAAAACATTTTTTTGATTTAGCAGTATTATGAATACAGAAATTTTAGGTGTAGTTGCACAGATTGTATTGTTGGTGGTATTGAGCTATCCGCTCGGAAAGTATATCGCTAACGTATATAAAGGTAAAAAGACGTGCTTGGATTTCATGAAGCCGATTGAAACGGCTATTTATCGTTTCTCCGGTATCAATCCCGAAGAGGAAATGAATTGGAAACAATTCTTGCGTGCATTGTTAATCGTGAACCTGTTCTGGTTTATTTGGGGTATGCTTTTATTGGTACTTCAGGGGTATCTCCCGTTAAACCCGGATGGAAATGCCGGGCAGACAGCCCATCAGGCATTCAATACTTGTATTTCGTTCATGGTGAACTGTAACGAGCAGCACTATAGCGGTGAAACAGGTTTGACTTATTTGACTCAGTTGTTCGTCATCATGTTGTTCCAGTTCGTGACCGCAGGTACGGGTATGGCTGCCATGGCGGGTATCATGAAGGCATTGGGAGAAAAGACCACGAAGACTATCGGTAACTTCTGGAAATATTTGGTATTGAGTTGTACACGTATCTTGTTCCCTCTTTCCTTGATCGTAGGTTTTATTTTGATTACTCAGGGAACCCCGATGGGCTTTGACGGAAAGATGGAAATTACCACAATGGAAGGTAATACACAGAATGTTTCACAAGGTCCTACGGCAGCTATCGTGCCTATCAAACAATTGGGTACGAACGGTGGTGGTTACTTCGGTTGTAACTCTTCTCATCCATTGGAAAACCCGACTTATTTGTCCAACATGACGGAATGTTGGTCCATCCTGATTCTTCCGATGGCTATGGCTTTTGCGTTCGGTTTCTATATCAAGCGTAAAAAACTGGGTTATTCCATTTATGGCGTAATGTTGTTCGCTTTCTTGGTAGGCGTATGTATCAACGTATATCAGGAGATGAACGGTAACCCGCGTATCGATGCCATGGGTATCGCTCAGGACAATGGTGCCATGGAAGGTAAGGAAGTGCGTCTGGGTGCGGGTGCTACAGCTTTGTGGAGCATCGTGACCACGGTAACTTCTAACGGTTCTGTAAACGGTATGCACGATTCAACCATGCCGATTTCCGGTTTGATGGAGATGCTGAACATGCAGATCAATACATGGTTCGGTGGTGTCGGTGTAGGATGGATGAACTACTTCACCTTTATTATCATCGCAGTGTTCATCAGTGGTCTGATGGTCGGCCGTACGCCGGAATTCCTTTGCCATAAGGTCGAGGCACGTGAAATGAAGGTGGCTTCCATCGTGGCATTGCTTCATCCTTTCGTTATCCTTGTGGGTACGGCGTTGGCAGCCTACTTGTATGTACATGCTCCGGCTTTCGTGGAGAATGAAGGAGGATGGTTGAACAACCCGGGCTTCCACGGCTTGAGCGAGATGTTGTATGAGTTCACTTCAGTAGCAGCAAACAACGGTTCCGGTTTTGAAGGATTGGGCGATAACACTTGGTTCTGGAACTATTCTTGTGGTATCGTTTTGATTCTGAGCCGTTTCATTCCTATCGTAGGACAGGTGGCCATTGCCGGTCTGTTGGCAAGCAAGAAATATATCCCTGAAAGCGCAGGTACGTTGAAGACTGATACCGTTACATTCAGCGTGATGACTTTCGCTGTAATCTTCATCGTGGCAGCCTTGTCATTCTTCCCGGTTCACGCATTGAGTACGATTGCAGAACATTTCAGTTTATAAAAGATTATTTAAGGATAAGATAAAGTATGAAAACTAACAATAATACTTCCCTCTTCCAAAGGGATCAGGTAATGGAAAGCTTGAAACAGTCTTTTGTCAAGCTGAATCCCAAGATAATGGTGAAGAACCCGGTCATGTTCACCGTAGAGATTTCTACTCTGATCATGTTCATCGTGACCATCTTCTCGGCTACGAACGATTCTCAGGGTTCCTTTGCATACAACCTTTTGGTCTTCATCATCCTGTTGGTGACTTTGCTGTTCGCCAATTTCGCAGAGGCAATTGCTGAAGCCCGCGGTAAGGCTCAGGCCGACAGCTTGCGCAAGACCCGCGAAGAGACTCCGGCCAAGTTGAACGTGAACGGACAGATCAAGACCGTGAGCAGTTCACAGTTGAAGAAAGGTGATGTGTTTGAATGCGAGGCAGGCGACGTGATTCCGGCCGACGGTGAAATCATCGAAGGTTTGGCTTCTATCGACGAGAGTGCCATCACCGGTGAATCTGCTCCGGTAATCCGTGAGGCAGGCGGCGACAAGAGTTCCGTTACCGGTGGTACGAAAGTACTTTCCGACCATATCAAAGTCGTTGTGACCAGTCAGCCGGGCGAGAGCTTCTTGGACAAGATGATTGCTTTGGTGGAAGGTGCAAGCCGTCAGAAGACTCCGAATGAAATCGCCCTGACGATATTATTGGCCGTGTTCACTCTGGTATTCTTAATTGTCTGCATTACCTTGAAACCGTTTGCCGACTATTCCAATACGGTGATTACCATTGCAGCTTTCTGTTCTTTGTTCGTTTGCCTGATTCCTACGACCATCGGCGGTCTGCTTTCTGCTATCGGTATTGCCGGAATGGACCGTGCTTTGCGTGCCAACGTGATTACCAAATCCGGTAAGGCTGTGGAAACGGCCGGTGACATTGACACTTTGCTGTTGGACAAGACCGGTACGATTACAATCGGTAACCGTAAGGCTACGGAATTCTATCCGGTTGCCGGCATGGATAAGCATGCGTTTATCGAAGCTTGTTTGATGTCTTCCGTATCGGATGATACGCCGGAAGGTAAGTCAATCATTGAATTGGGACGTGAAATGGGCGTACGTATGCGTACCCTGAACACCGAAGGCGCACACATGATTAAGTTTACGGCCGAGACGAAGTGCTCCGGTATCAACTTGAAAGACGGTACAGAAATCCGCAAGGGCGCTTTCGACGCTATCCGTCGTATCGCCATGGAAGCCGGTAACAAGTTCCCGAAGGATACGGAAGATGTTATCCAGGCAATTTCTGCAAACGGTGGTACTCCGTTGGTGGTTTGCATCGACAAGAAGGTTGCCGGTGTCATCGAATTGCAAGACGTCATCAAACCGGGTATCGAAGAACGTTTCGAGCGTTTGCGCAAGATGGGTGTGAAGACGGTAATGGTAACTGGTGACAACCCGTTGACCGCTAAATATATAGCTGAGAAAGCCGGTGTGGACGACTTCATTGCTGAAGCCAAACCGGAAGACAAGATGAATTACATCAAGAAAGAACAGGCAGCCGGTAAGTTGGTGGCTATGATGGGTGACGGTACGAACGATGCTCCGGCATTGGCACAAGCCAACGTGGGTGTGGCCATGAACAGCGGTACTCAGGCTGCCAAGGAAGCCGGTAACATGGTCGACTTGGACAACGATCCGACCAAATTGATTGAAATCGTGGAAATCGGTAAGCAGCTGTTGATGACTCGTGGTACGTTGACGACATTCTCTATTGCCAACGACGTGGCCAAGTACTTTGCCATCATCCCGGCATTGTTCATGTTGACGATTCCTCAATTGGCTCCGTTGAACATCATGGGCTTGCACAGTCCTGAAAGTGCAATCCTTTCGGCTATCATCTTCAACGCCATCATCATTCCTATCCTGATTCCGTTGGCTTTGCGTGGTGTGGCTTACAAACCTATAGGTGCCAGTGCGCTGTTGCGTCGCAACTTGTTGATTTACGGTGTAGGCGGTCTTATCGCTCCGTTTGTCGGCATTAAGTTGATAGATTTATTCGTAGGATTATTCTTTTAATCAATAAACAGACAAAACAATGAAGAACTTTATAAAATCATTTCGTATAACGATAGCGTTCTGCATCTTCTTTTCGGTATTTTACATACTGGTATTGTGGATATTCGCACAGTTTGCAGGCCGCGGCGAGAATGGCAATGCAGAGACTGTGACCTTGAACGGTAAGGTCGTAGGTGCTGCGAATGTAGGACAGATGTTTACATCAGACGTTTACTTCTGGGGACGTCCTTCAAGTGCTGGTGACGGTTACGATGCTACAAGTTCTGCCGGTTCCAACAAAGGTCCTACCAACGAGGAATATTTGGCAGAGGTGGAGGCCCGTGTGGATTCCTTCCTTGTACACCATCCTTATTTGAGCCGTGAAGACGTTCCTGCTGAAATGGTAACGGCCAGCGGTTCCGGTTTGGATCCCAATATCACTCCGGCTTGTGCATACGTACAGGTAAAACGTGTAGCCGAAGCTCGTGGCATGAGTGAAGACGAAGTGAAAGCCATAGTAGACCAAGCTGTGGAAAAGCCTCTGTTAGGCATGTTCGGAACGGCGAAGGTAAATGTACTGAAATTGAATGTGGCTTTAGACGAAGCAAATAAATAATAACAGTAGACAAGGAGTGCCGTCGTTGATGAAGTCCGGATATGGAAAAAACACATTCGGTTAGCTTTGTCGGTGGAAGGAATAAACTGCTTCTCTCGTACTACCTTTGCCATGGCGACAGAGTCTGGAGGTTTTGGAGATATTCCCGTGCTTCATGGATGATGGCATTCTTTAAAAAAACAAGTGAAAAGTAAAACGACACAACACAACACTTTAATTAATTTATGAATATGAAAAGTTTTAAAAAAGTAGGATTGGTTTTAGGTGCAGCACTGTTAGTACCCGGCATGGCAAACGCAGGTGATTTTGTTGTCAGCGGAAAGGCTGATTTCGTAAGCGATTATATCTGGCGTGGTTTGGATCAAAACTCAGGATTCTCTATCCAACCCTCTTTGACGTTAAGCTACAAAGGCTTGAGCCTTAACGCATGGGGAAGCCAGACGCTTTCTAAATGGGGCGTGAATGACAATGGTGGCGGTGCAAAAGAATTTGATATCAACTTGTCATACGCCATCAAAGGTTTTTCCGTAACCGTATCGGATTACTGGTGGAGCGGAACCGACATGCCTTATGGTTACTATGAGGATGCCCATTATTTTGAAGGAACCTTGGCTTATAACTTCGGTGAGGCTTTCGATAAATTTGCATTGAACATTTCATGGAGTACGATGTTTGCCGGTGGAGATAAGTTCGTGTTGGGTGAAGATCCTACGGACAACAACAAGTTCTCTACTTATGTCAACCTCTCTTATCCGGTTTCATTACCGGCCGACATTACATTAACCCCGGCCTTAGGATTCACTCCTTGGAAGGGTATGTACAACGACAAAGCCGGTGTGACGGATGTTTCCATCAAAGCAAGTAAAGATATCCAAGTAACGGATAAATTTGCAATACCTGTCTTCGTACAGGCTCTTGTTGCCCCGGTCCATGACAGAACCTACCTTTTGGCTGGTTTTAGCTTGGGCTTCTGATTCTATTCGTAGTTTTCTCAGGGTTCCTCACGGAGCCCTGAGTTTTCTCTCTTATATATAAAGGCAAGTATGGACATTGACCTTTTTCTTTGTTTGGATATTACCTGACGCGTTATTGCCAGGTTTTATGGTGAATAGTCGTATTTAGGAATTTATTTGAAGATGAAATTATATATCGTTGCAAACAGATTGCCCGTAAAGGCTGTGCCTCGGCAAGACAGCTATACTTTCGTACGTAGTGAAGGAGGTTTGGCAACGGGGCTCGACTCCTTGCAGATTTCCATGGAGAAACATTGGATCGGTTGGCCGGGAGTTTGTGTCGATAATGTCCGTCAGCAGATGGAAATCCGGCAGCATCTGGAGACGATGGATTTTCATCCGATATTTTTGTCGGAAGAACAGTATCATGATTACTACGAAGGATACAGCAATAGTACCATTTGGCCTTTGTGCCATTATTTCTTTTCCCATACTACGGTACGGAAAGAGTATTGGGAGTCTTACCAGAGAGTGAATGCTCTGTTTTGCGAAGAGATTTGCAAGCAAGTGGGTTCCGGCGATTGGGTTTGGATACAGGATTATCAGCTTATGCTTCTTCCAGGCATGTTACGGAAGCGGATGCCCAATCTTCACATCGGATATTTCCATCACATTCCGTTTCCCTCATACGAATTATTCCGTATATTGCCCGAACGGGCGGAATTGTTGAACGGTCTGATGGGAGCGGATTTTATAGGTTTTCATACACACGACTATATGCGCTATTTCATCAATGCTGTAGAGCGTGTATTACATATTAAGTTCGATTTGGACGAAGCCCAGACGGACAGCCGCATCGTGCGTGTAAACGCACTATCGATGGGCATAAACTATGAATTGTACAATCATTCGTCTGCCACGCCGAAAGTGTGGAGCGAGATAGAGAAAAAACGTATTCTTTTCCGCAACCACAAGTTGTTGCTGTCCGTAGACCGTTTGGATTATAGCAAAGGCATCCTGCATCGTTTGCAAGGGTTTGAGACTTTTCTCGAACGTCATCCGGAATACCAAGGAAAGGTGACGCTGGCTATGGTCATTGTGCCTTCTCGCGACCATGTGGAAAGCTATGCAGGGCTGAAAACGAAGATAGACGAAACCATCGGGCGGATAAACGGACGTTATTCAGACATCAACTGGACGCCGGTTTGTTATTTCTATCATGGTTTTTCATTTGAAGAACTTACGGCCATGTATTTCGTGGCAGACGTGGCCTTGGTTACTCCGTTACGAGACGGTATGAACCTTGTGGCTAAAGAATATGTCGCCACGAAAGTCAACAATCCGGGGGTACTGGTATTGAGTGAGATGGCGGGTGCTGCCGTGGAATTGGCCGATGCCATTCAGATAAATCCCAATGATACGGACCAGATTGCGGATGCCATTTTTACGGCGTTGCAAATGCCATACGAGGAGCAAGCAAGACGTATCAGCAAGATGCAGGCCATACTTTCCGTCCAGACCGTCAACAAATGGGCGGCCGACTTCATGGAAGAATGGAAAAACGTGGTAGACAAAAACCAATACCTGTCGGGGAAGTTACTTTCCACGAATTTGTTGAAACAGATAAAGGCTTTGTATACTCAGGCTCGGAGCCGTCTCATTTTGTTGGATTATGACGGGACGTTGGTGGGGTTCCAAAAGCGTCCGGAAGATGCCGTACCGACACCTGAGGTAATACGAGTACTTAAGGACTTGACCTCCGATCCGGCCAATCATGTGGTTATCAACAGCGGTCGCGACCACCAGACATTAGAGAAGTGGTTAGGCGTTCTGCCGGTTTCTTTTGCTGCGGAACACGGGGCCTATTATAAAGAGAACGGAGAATGGCATCAGACCAGTTACAAACCGGAATGGAGCCAAAGTATCCTGTCTATTCTGAACATGTTTGTGCATAAGACCCCGAAATCGCGTTTGGAAATAAAGGAGACGGCTTTGGCTTGGCATTACCGGGCGGTAGATTCCTGGTTGGGTGAACTGAGGGCACGCCAGTTGGTTCGGGCATTGGTATCCATTTGTTTGCAACATCGCCTGCAAATCTTGCAGGGGAACAAGGTGGTAGAAATCAAGCAGTCTAACTGTACGAAGGGTTCCGAAGTAAAACGATTGTTGCGTAAGGCGCATTATGATTTCATATTGGCTATGGGAGATGACACGACGGACAATGACATGTTTCGTGCCTTGCCGGATAGTGCCGTTACGGTGAAAATCGGAACGGTGTCGGAAGATGCCCGTTATAACCTGAAATCCCAAACGGATGCTTTGCCGATGTTGCAGGCTTTGGCCACGGGGGCACCTCTTCGTATCTCCTCGAATGGGAAACAAGGCCGTCGGGATTTAGGTGTGGTTTTACATTGGATGAAAAAACTGATTAAACGAAAATAGACATATCATGCAAAATTTGAACTACGGCGTAATCGGGAATTGCTCGACCGCCGCCCTCATATCGGAAAAAGGGGCTATTGAATGGCTGTGTTTTCCGGAATTTGATTCTCCTTCCGTATTTGCGGCCATATTGGACAGGCAAAAAGGGGGGCATTTTGGTTTTAAGGTGACTTCGGATTATAAGGTTACACAATCGTACGTGCCTCATACCAACATCCTGTCTACACATTTTGAGTCGGAAGAAGGAGCCTTCGACGTGGTGGATTTCATGCCTTGCTATCCTACCTCCGATGGAAAGGATTTCTACCGTCCGGCAGAGATTTACAGGTACATCCGTTGGGCGAAAGGCCGTCCCCGTATGAAGGTGGATTATCGTCCGGCTCCCAACTATGCGAGGGGAAAGACCATTTATAACGTGACCTCTCAATACGTCGAAACTTATTCGTCGTTGGAGAATAAGGATCGGCAATATTTATATTCGTCGTTGGACTTGAAGAAAGTCGTGAACCATGATGAAATCACCTTGGAAAAGGATGAGTTTTTTCTGTTTTCTTTCAATGAGAAGGTCATTCCGGTGGATATAGAACGGGAGAAACTGGAATATTGCCGCACTTTGGTGTATTGGCTGAATTGGACAGACCATGCCAAACGTTACGCAAGGTATAACGAGGTAATCGAACGAAGCATGCTTGTATTGAAGCTCATGACCTACCGCAATGGGGCGGTGATGGCGGCCGTGACCACCAGCCTGCCGGAGACTGTAGGGGAGGTGAGAAATTGGGATTACCGTTTCTGTTGGCTGCGTGATGCTTCCATGGCCATCGAGACCTTGTTCAATATCGGCCATGTCAATTCAGCCCGTCGTTTCATGAAGTTCATCCAGTCTACTTTTATCACGACTCATAACTACCAAATCATGTATGGCATTCGTGGCGAAAGGGAACTGACGGAATTGACACTCGACCATTTGGCCGGTTACAAAGATTCGAAACCAGTGCGCATAGGCAACGATGCTTATCATCAGCGGCAGAATGACTCTTTCGGTTATCTGATGGACTTGATTTACCAGTACTATTGTCTGATGCCCGGGACCTTGGATGAAGTGGAAGACATGTGGGAGATGGTGAAGTGTATCGCCTTGACGGTTTGTGAGAATTGGCGCAAGCCGGATAAAGGTATTTGGGAAATCCGGGGCGAAGCGCAGCAGTTCGTGTCTTCCAAAGTCATGTGTTGGGTGGCATTGGACCGTGCAGCCAAGATTGCCGTGTTGCTGAACAAACATGGTTATGGAGAGCAGTGGGATGCCGAAGCTGCGTTGGTCAAGGAGGAAGTCTTCACATACGGGTGGAAAGAGGAACTGCAAAGCTTCTCCCAATGTTATGAAAACCAGGCATTGGATTCTTCCTTGTTGTTGATGGAACCATACGGTTTCATCAGTGCGGACGATGTACGTTACCATAAGACGGTACGGGCCGTGAAAGAAGCATTGATGCACAAGGGATTAATGTATCGTTATAACAGTAAAGACGATTTCGGTTTGCCGTCTTCTGCCTTTACGATTTGCACTTTCTGGTTGATTCGGGCTTTGTATGTCATCGGGCAGCGTGAGGAAGCCCGGTGTTTGTTCGAAGAAGTGTTAACCTATGGTAATCATTTGGGATTGTTCAGTGAAGATATTAACTTTGATACGAAAGAACTGTTAGGAAACTTCCCGCAGGCATATTCCCATTTGGCTTTGGTGAATACGGCCATTTTACTTTCACGAGAGAGTAAACAGTTGAAGCTTAAATAATAAAAGTATATGGAAGAAAACGAAAACGGTAACGCACAGCGCTTTCTGGAATTGATTCGTCGTTCCCGACGGGGTAAGTTCAAGATTTACATCGGAATGATAGCCGGTGTAGGCAAGACTTACAGGATGTTGTCGGAGGCGCATGACTTGTTGAAGAACGGAATAGATGTGCAAATCGGTTACGTGGAGACCCATGGTCGTCCCGGAACGGTGGCCATGCTCGAAGGTTTGCCCGTGATTCCCCGCAAGAAAGTCTTTTATAAAGGAAAGGAAATCGAGGAGATGGATTTGGAGACCATCCTGCAAGTCCATCCCGAGTTGGTCATCGTCGATGAGTTGGCGCATACGAATGTGGAGGGTTCCCGTAACACGAAGCGTTGGGAAGACGTGATGGAACTGTTGGATGCCGGCATCAATGTGGTTTCGGCTCTGAACATCCAACATATCGAAAGTTTGAGCGAGGACGTGAAGAGCATTACGGGAATCAATGTGGCGGAGAGGGTGCCCGACAAAGTATTGCAGGAGGCCGATGAGGTGGTGAACATCGACCTGACGGCCGAAGACTTGATAACGCGCCTGAAAGCCGGGAATATTTATAAAAAGGAGAAAATACAGACCGCCCTCAATAATTTCTTTAAGACAGAGAATATCCTTCAGTTGCGTGAGTTGGCTTTGAAAGAAGTGGCTTTCAGGGTGGAACGCAAGGTGGAAAGCGAGGTGACGCCTTTGGCACCGGCCCAGACGAGGCGTGAGAAAATCTTAGCTTGCGTGAGCAGCAATGAGCATACGCCGAGGCATATCATACGGAAGGCATACCGGCTGTCCACGCGTTACAGCACTTCCTTTATCGCCTTGCACGTGCAGACTCCCAAGGAAAGTCCGGACCGCATCAAGCTTTCTTCCCAACGTTATTTGCTGAATTATTTCCAGTTGGTGACCGAGTTGGGCGGAAAGGTAGAACAGATGTCCTCACCGAATGTGACCGACGCTATCGTGCAGTTTTGCAAAGAGAATCAGGTGACGACCGTATGTATGGGGCGTCCTGCGTTTGAGATGCCGGAAATGTTTTTTAAAATCGGACGGTACAAGCGTTTCTTGCAACAGTTGTCCGAGATGCGGATTGACTTAATTATTGTAGCATAATAAATCTCATTTAAAGATATGAAATTCGATATGAACATTAAGACCAAACTCACCGTGTCGATCGGTGTCTTGGTGGCCATGATTGTTTTGTTGGTGTCTTTGTCGGTGACGAATTTGCAAATACTGACAGCAACCGAACCGGACAGCCCGGCAGCCGAGCCGGGAATGAACCGTGCATTGACATGGATTATGATTATCGGTGGCATTTGCATTTGCATCGGTTTGTGGATTCTGTTTAAAATTCCCAACTCCATCAATTCTCCCTTTAAAAGTTTAGTGAAAGGCATCCTTGAGATAGCCAACCATAATTATGATGCCAAGTTGGACCTGAGGGGAGACAAGGAACTGGAAGAGGTGTCGAAGAATTTCAATAGGATGGCCAAACGGTTGAAAGATTACCACAACAGCACGATTTCGGACCTCATGGCTTCCAAACGTTATCTGGAAACCATCATCAATTCCATCAATGAACCTATCGTCGGTCTGGACAATGAGCAAATTATACTCTTT
>ENA-ORVG01003765-ORVG01003765.1-human-gut-metagenome-genome-assembly--contig:-NODE-3765-length-11311-cov-2.654940_pt1 | contig 11311 bp, 11 predicted proteins | sample MGYA00242091_ERZ509233 | MGnify/ENA primary metagenome ERZ509233 (study PRJEB26280, sample SAMEA2338840) | human gut metagenome | biome: human gut; feature: human-associated habitat; material: faeces... | reverse complement strand
ACTTCGGGCCTTTGACAAAACAGATGTCGGCGGCCGAATGGATCAACAAGTTCGACGGGGGCAACGGATGCTATCTGCCCGAAAAGGGCTACCATGCGGATCGTCTCAGTCATATTTTGCCGGCGTTCCGGGTAGGGTGGTTGTTCGACCGGCTGCTCGACGGGAGGTGCAAAAAGAACATTTTCAACGAGGGGGAATGGCGGCGGCTGATGCTGTTTTCGTTGTGGCACCGGCATTACAATCCGGAAAGCGATCCGCTCGTGCCGTATCACTTCACCATCGAAGACAGAACGGGCAAGGCGCGCTGCAAGCGCGAAATCCAGCGCCTTTTCGGCCTGAATCAGGAGAGCGAGTGGCCGCTGCTGGCCAGCGTCGCGCGGCTGGTCGAACAGAAGGGCATCGAGCTGATTCGTGAAATCCTGCCGCAGCTGATGGATATGGGCGTGCAGCTCATCGTCTTCGGCCAGGGCGATCCAAAGTATATCGAATATTTCACGTGGGCAAAGGAACAGTGGCCGGGTCAGCTCGGCTTCTCCAGCGATTACAACGAGCCGACGGCCAGCGCAGTCTTTGCGGGCGCGGATATGTATCTGATGCCTTCGCGCTTTGAGCCGTGCGGCCTGTCGCAGATGATGGCGATGCGCTACGGCACCGTGCCCATTGTCCATGAGACGGGCGGCCTGAAGGACTCCGTGCGCGCCTACAAGGATTTTGACGGCATCGGCGACGGTTTCGCATTCTCAGATTATCAGGCCAAGGACTTGTATCTGGCCATTTCCGAAGCCGTCAAGCTGTATTTCGGCGACGAAGAGATGTTTGACCGTCTGCGCGTGCGCTGCATGAAGAAGGATTTTTCGTGGGACAAGAGCGCCGGACGCTATAACCGCATGTACGAGGATATTTGCGGCGGCGCGGGCGCGGGCGAACCGATCCCCTTTGAAGAAGCCTTTGACCAGCTGCGCCACTGCTATATGGAAAATGAGCGCACCAATCGCGTCAAGCACGAGAGCGGCTATCATCGCGTCGTGCAGATCACCATCATCGGGCGCGGCGCAGGCACGTTCACGATCCGTTTTAACGAAAACGGCATGCAGGTCGAGCCTGCATCTGCCGACGACGCGGAAGCCTACGTGCATTGCAGCTTCGATAACCTGCTCGCCATGGCGCGCGGCCTCGTGACCGTCGATAAGCTCTACCTGAGCGGCCAGCTCAGGCTCCGCGGTAATCTGTCCAAGGGATTTGAAATTCGGTATCTGCTGTCGCCGGCGAAATAAAAAGAGTAAACGAGGCAAATGCCTCGTTTACTCCTTCCGTCACAACTTCGTTGTGCCGCCTCCCTCACCGAGGGAGGTTTTTTTTATAGCGCGATAAAATGTGGTATTTTCCCTAAATGACGCTTTCAGGGTATACATAGACGATTTGCAACCAGGCTCCCTTTTTCAGGAAGCTGGCTGAAGGAATTATACCCCCAGCAGCCTCACCCGCTTCATGCCCGCAAGCTTTTCCACGGCTTCAATCAGCGCGCTCTGTTTTTCTTTCGGCACGTCGTCCAGATCGACGACGGAAACGGCGATATTCCCGCGCGAACGGTTGACCAGATCGGAGATATTCAGCCCAAAGCCCGCGACGGCGGAGGTAATCGAGCCGAGCACATTCGGCACGTTTTCATGGATGCAGAAAAGGCGCGGCTTGCTGACGGGCGCGACGTCCACGGCTGGCAAATTCACGCTGTTGTGGATGATGCCCGATTCGAGGAAGTCCCGCGTCTGCGCGGCAGCCATGACGGCGCAGTTCTCCTCGCTTTCCGGCGTGGATGCGCCCAGATGCGGCGTGCAGATTACGCCCTTTGCACCCAGCAGCGCGTCGGAAGGGAAATCCGTGACATAGGCCGCGACGCGTCCGTCTGCCAGCGCTTCAAGCAGCGCGGCTTCATCGACCAGCCCGCCGCGCGCATAATTCAGAATGCGCACGCCTTTTTTGCAAAGCGACAGCGCCCGGCGGCCGATCATGCCGCGGGTCTTATCGTTCATCGGCACATGCACGGTGATGAAATCGCAGGCGGCAAACAGCTCGTCGAGCGAATTTTCGTGCTTGACGCGCTGCGAGAGCTTCCACGCGTGCTCGACGGAAATCATCGGGTCATAACCGACGACGTTCATGCCCAGCGCAACAGCCGCGTTGGCAACCAGCACGCCGATGGCGCCCAGACCGATCACGCCGAGCGTCTTGCCGCGCAGTTCCGGGCCGACAAACGCCTTTTTGCCTTTTTCAACGGCCTTTTCAATGCCGTCGCCCTGTCCCTTCAGGCCGCGCGCCCATTCGATGCCGCCGACAATATCGCGGCAGGAGAGCAGCATGGCCGCCAGCACCATTTCGCAGACGGCGTTCGCGTTCGCGCCCGGCGTATTCAATACGCACACGCCCGCCTGCGTGCATGCGTCAATCGGAATGTTGTTCGTGCCTGCGCCTGCGCGCGCAATGCACAGCACGGAAGGCGCAAGCGGGAGGTCGTGCATGGAAGCCGAACGGACGAGAATGGCGTCCGGCTGTTCGGCGTGATCGCTGACGTGATAATGTTCGCCGAGTTGGGTATAAATCGCGGGGGAAATCGCGTTCAGCGTTTGAATCTGATAGTTCATCACTCAATTCTCCATTTCAAATTGTTTCATGAAATCGACGAGCTTCTTCACGCCCTCCATCGGCATTGCGTTATAGATGCTTGCGCGCATACCGCCGACAATGCGGTGCCCTTTGAGATTCACAAGGCCCTGCGCGGCGGCTTCCTTGACGAATTTCGCGTCCAGCTCCGGATCACCGGTGACAAACGTGACATTCATGCGGCTGCGGTCGCGCTTCTGCGCCGTGCCGATAAACAGCTTGCTTTCATCCAGATAATCATAGAGCAGTTTGGCTTTTTCGATGTTGACTTTTTCTAGCGCCGCAACGCCGCCCTGCGCTTTAATCCATTTGAAGGTCAGGCCCGCGACATAGATGCCGAAGCAGTTCGGCGTGTTGAGCATGCTGTCCGCCTCGGCGAGCTTGGCGAAATTCATGACTTTCGGGGTGATCGGCAGTTCGTGGCCGAGCAGGTCTTCGCGCACGATCAGGATGACCACGCCCGCGGGCGCGACGTTCTTCTGCGCGCCGGCATAAATCACGCCAAACCTGCTCACGTCGTAAACCTCGCTCAGGATGTTGGAGGACATGTCCGCAACCAGCGGCACGCTGCCCGTGTCGGGAATGTGATCCCAGCGTGTGCCGTAGATCGTGTTGTTGGTCGTGATGTGGACATACTTCGCGTCCGGCGAGAGGGTATAATCCGGAATATGCGTATAGTTTCCCGCGCGGGAAGAACCGGCGACGTTGACCTCGCCGTATTTCTGTGCTTCCACCAGCGCGTTATGAGAGAAGTTGCCGGAATCGATATAATCGGCTTTTCAGCCGTCCATCAGGTTCATGGCGACCGCCGCGAACATGGCCGTCGCGCCGCCCTGCGGGAAAATGACCTTGTAATTCTCCGGAATGGCCATCACTTCGCGCAGATCGGCGACGGTCTGATTGAAGATATCCAGATACATTTTAGATCGGTGGCTCATCTCCATCACGGACATGCCGGTACTGCCGTAACACAGCAGCTCCTTCTGAATCTGCTCAAGCACGGGCAGCGGCAGCATGGACGGGCCTGGCGCAAAGTTGAATACGCGTTCCATAAGATAAGCCTCCTTGAAAAAATAAAAAAATGCAGACGCTTTCCGGTTTTCATTTCGTCAAGGCGCGTCTTTACGCCTTTATCACGGAAAAGCGTTTGAAATATCTTATCACGGCAAAAGGCAAAAAGCAAGAAAAAAACGACGGAATTCAACTCAAAATTGACAATTTGTTTCAATTTTCCTGTCTTTTTAAGGCTTTTCATTTGCAGAAAAATCCGCGGGTGAACGTTCGTAAAGCATTGCATTGCATCCTTTTTTCCTTTATAATCAATTTATTCAATCGTCATCCCATTTTCGTTCAGATGAAGGAGGATGCTCAAGTTGACCGATATTGAAATTGCGCAGTCCTGCGTGATGCAGCCCATTGAAAAAATCGCCGATACGCTCGGCCTTACGCCCGATCTGCTGGAACCTTACGGCCGCTATAAGGCAAAGGTGGATTACCTTGCTTTGAAGGATCGTCCGCAGAAAGGCAGGCTGGTGCTGGTCACAGCCATCAATCCGACCCCGGCTGGCGAAGGCAAGACAACCGTTTCCATCGGACTGGCCGACGCTTTGCGGCTGGAGGGATACAACGCGTGCCTCGCGCTTCGCGAACCGTCTCTCGGCCCGGTTTTCGGCGTGAAGGGCGGCGCGGCGGGCGGCGGCTATGCGCAGGTCGTGCCGATGGAGGACATCAATCTGCATTTCACGGGCGACATGCACGCCATCACGGCTGCGAACAACCTGATCGCCGCGATGGTAGACAACAGCATTCAGCAGGGCAATCCGCTGGGCATCGATCCGCGCCGCGTGACTTGGAAGCGCTGCATGGATATGAATGACCGTCAGTTGCGCAATATTCTCGACGGTCTGGGCGGCAAGCCCAACGGTACGCCGCGCGAAGATGGGTTTGACATCACGACGGCCAGCGAAATCATGGCGACGCTTTGTCTCGCTTCCTCCATTGCGGATCTCAAGGCGCGCATCGCCCGCATTGTCGTCGCCCGCACCTATGACGACAAGCCCGTGACCGCGGGAGATATCCACGCGCAGGGCGCGGCGACGGCGCTGCTCAAAGACGCCCTCCGCCCGAACCTCGTGCAAACGCTCATCGGCACGCCCGCGTTCGTTCACGGCGGCCCGTTCGCCAACATCGCGCACGGCTGCAACACGGTGATCGCCACGCAGACGGCGCTCCGTCTGGCAGACGTTGTGGTGACGGAGGCGGGCTTCGGCGCAGACCTCGGCGCAGAAAAATTCATCGATATCAAGTGCCGCATGGCGAATCTCGTGCCCAGCGCGGTCGTACTCGTGGCGACGGTTCGCGCGCTCAAGAGCCACGGCGGCGTGGCCAAAGCCGACCTCGGCACAGAGAACCTCGAAGCGCTGGAACGCGGCCTCGCCAATCTGCGCCGCCATCTGCGCAACATCCGCGAGGTCTGGGGTCTGCATCCGGTGGTCGCGCTCAACCGCTTTACGACCGATACCGACGCGGAAATCGAGCTGGTGCGCCGTGCGGCGGCGGAAACCGGCGCGAAAGTCGCGCTCTGCGAGGTTTGGGCGAAGGGCGGCGAGGGCGGCCGTGAGCTGGCCCGGCTGGTGATGGAAGAGGCAGACCAGGCCGATCCTTCCGCGTTTGCGTTCACCTATCCCGACGAGCTGCCGCTGGCGGATAAAATCCGCGCCGTCGCGACACGCATTTACGGCGCGAAGGACGTGGCGTTCACGCCTGCCGCGACGAAAACGCTCAAGCAGCTGACCGACGAAGGCTGCGGCCATATGCCCGTGTGCATCGCGAAAACGCAGTATTCCTTCTCCGACGATGCGAAAAAGCTCGGCGCGCCGGAAGGTTTCACGCTGACCATTCGCAGCGTCAAAGTCAGCGCGGGCGCGGGCTTTGTGGTCGCCCTTTCCGGCGATATCATGACCATGCCGGGCTTGCCGAAAGTGCCCGCCGCCGTCAATATTGATGTGACGGACGACGGAAAGATTAAGGGGTTGTTCTGAAAAGCATGCTTCCTGAAGACTTCGCTTACGTCCGCGACATCATCCTGGATGCGTTTGAAGATATCCGCTATGCGGGCAGTCACAATTTCATGGGCCGTCCCGCCTGCGGGTATGGCGCGGCGCGCGCCGTGCTGACCCTGCCTGCCGCGCTGGCGCTGAAAAAGGCGGCGGCACATTTCGCCTCAAAGGGGCTGCGTCTGCTGATTTACGACGCGTATCGTCCGCAGCGCGCGGTGGATGATTTCGTCCTCTGGGCGCAGGCTGAAAACGATACCGTCGGTAAGGCCGAATTTTATCCGACGCTGGAAAAAAGGGAGCTTTTTCCGCGCGGATATATTGCGCAGCGCTCCGGCCATTCGCGCGGCTCAACCGTTGATTTGACTTTGACGGATGAGAAAGGCGTGCCGCTGGATATGGGCGGTGAATTTGACTGGTTTTCGCCGATTTCCGCGCACGAATACGCCCAGTTGACCGCCGCGCAGAGGGAAAACCGCCGCCTGCTCAAAACAGGCATGGAGGATGCGGGTTTCGAGGCATACAGCGAGGAATGGTGGCATTATCGGCTGAAAAACGAACCGTATCCGGAAACGTATTTTGACTTTGAAAACTGATAGGCATGAAAAAGCCGAACCCCTTCATGATTGAAGAAGTTCGGCTTTTTTATGCCTTTATGCGCTTTCCAATCCGCTTACGGCTGCTTGCCGATATAGGCCAGAATGCCGCCGTCCACGTAGAGGATGTGGCCGTTGACGAAGTTGGACGCGTCGGACGCAAGGAACACGGCCGGGCCCTGGAGATCCTCCGTCTTGCCCCAGCGCGCGGCAGGGGTCTTGGAGATGATGAACTGGTCAAACGGATGGCGGCTGCCGTCCGGCTGACGCTCGCGCAGCGGCGCGGTCTGCGGGGTCTCGATGTAGCCCGGACCGATGCCGTTGCACTGGATGTTCGCCTCGCCATACTCGGAGCAGATGTTGCGGGTCAGCATCTTCAGGCCGCCCTTAGCCGCCGCGTAGGCGGAAACGGTCTCACGGCCCAACTCGCTCATCATGGAGCAGATGTTGATGATCTTGCCGTGGCCCTTTTCGATCATGCCCGGAATGCAGGCCTTGGAGACGATGAACGGCGCGTTCAGGTCAACGTCGATGACCTTGCGGAAATCGGCGGCGCTCATCTCCAGCATCGGGATGCGCTTGATGATGCCGGCGTTGTTGACCAGAATATCGATGATGCCGACTTCCTCACGGATCTTGGCGACGGTCTTCTGCACCGCTTCCTCGTCGGTCACGTCGCAGACATAGCCGTGCGCCTTGATGCCCTTCTCTTCGTAAGCGGCCAGACCCTTGTTGACCAGCTCCTGATTGATATCGTTGAAGACGATGGTCGCGCCCGCCGCCGCATACGCGCTGGCGATGGCGAAGCCGATGCCGTAAGACGCGCCGGTGACGAAGGCAATCTTGCCTTCCAGGCTGAAATTCTTCATAAATTCGTTCATGGGAAAAAGCCTCCTTCTTGATGATTTCTGTATCTCATCATTCCGCCGCAAGGCAGAATCAAAGATTACCGCAGATCCATCGGATCGATGTTGTCCATGTCGTCAAATTCCTGATTCTCGCCGCACATGCCCCAGATGAAGGTGTAGTTGCTCGTGCCCACGCCGGTGTGGATCGACCAGGACGGGGAGATGACGGCCTGCTCGTTGTGCATGAGCAGGTGGCGGGTCTCGGTCGGCTCGCCCATCATGTGGAAGACGACGTTGTTATCCTTGAGATCGAAGTAGAAATAGACCTCCATGCGGCGCTCGTGCGTGTGGCAGGGCATGGAATTCCAGTTGCTGCCCGGCGCGAGCTGGGTCATGCCCATGCACAGCTGGCAGCTCTGCATAACGGCCGGATGGATATACTGGTTGATGACGCGCTTGTTGCAGGTCTCCACGCTGCCCAGCGGGCGCTTGTTGGCCTTATCGATGTCAATTTTGACGGTCGGATAGGTCTTATGCGCGGGGCAGGTGTTGATGTAGAACTTAGCCGGATCGGCCGGATCGTCGCTGGTGAAGCTCAGCTCCTTCGCGCCCATGCCGACATACAGGCCGTCATACTGCTTGAGGTCGTAGACCGTGCCGTCCACGGTGATCTTGCCCTTGCCGCCGATGTTAATCACGCCCATCTCGCGGCGCTGGAGGAACGTGTCGGAGGCCAGCTCCTTGCAGCCGACCAGCTCCACGCTCTTGTTGACGGGCATCACGCCGCCGGCGATGATGCGGTCAAAATGGGAATAGGTTAAAATCGCGTCGTCCGGCGCGAACACGGTCTCGATGAGGTATTCGCTGCGCAGACGGTCTGTGGTATAGTGCTTCGCATCCTCGGACGCGGAAGGCTGACGAACGGTAAGCTGCATAATACATTCCTCCATATCTAAAATATCATAACATAAGGACGACAGCAATCAGTGCATCGTCTGGCCGCCGTTGACGTCAATCACTTCACCATTGATGAAGCTGTTTTCCGTCAGCATTTTAATCGCCAGCGCGATGTGAATCGGTTCTCCGTTGCGTTTAAGCGGATTGTTGGCCGCCCATGCCGCCATCTTTTCCGGCGTAGAGACCTTCTTGTGGAACGGCGTGTCGATGACGCCCGGAGCGACGGCGTTCACGCGGATATACGGCGCAAGGTCTTTCGCCGCGCCGCGCGTAAAGGTATCCACCGCGCCCTTGGCCGCGCCGTAGATGGTCGCGGTCGGCCCGCCGTGGCGCACCACGATGCTCGACAGGTTGACGACGTTCGGGTCGTTTTCACTCTTGCGCAGAAGCGGCACGCACAGCGAAGTCAGCTTCATGGCGCTGAACGTGTTGAGCGCAAAGACTCGCTCCATCAAGTCCCACTCCAGCTCGCCGACATTCTGATGGGCAATCATGCCGCCTGCGTTGTTGATTAAAACATCCAGATGATCGGTCTTTTCCGCCAGCGCGGCGACCAAATCCTCGCAGGCCTTTTCGGTCGTCAAATCCGCCTGAAGCAGAATGGCTTTTCCGCCGCGCTTTTCAACGTCCTCGGCCACCTGTTTCACGGCCTCGGCCGACTGATTGTAGTGCAGAAACAGCGTGTTGCCCTCAGCCAGCTGCCTGGCGGTTTCCGCGCCGATACCTGTACCCGCGCCGGTAATCAAAATCACTTTATTCATCTTGAATCCTCTCCTTTTTATCGCTCTGTTTGAGTTTTTGCATTTCGGTTGAAAAAGCAAAGCGTATATGCCCTTCTTTTTCACAGAAGAGCATATACATTCTGCCAGTTATCAGTCGATTTTGTGAATTTCCACGACGGGAATTTTGCCCAGCGCACGCCCGACGGCCACACATATATCCCGAATGGTGTATGCGCACATAATCAGTGCACAAATCGGCATGCAAGCATAGCAGTAACCCTTGGCGATGTGCAGAACGGGCAACGTCTGCGGTGCATTCACAGAGAGGTTGTATCCATAATACAGCAAATACGCGTAAAATGCAAATGCAATCGCATAACAAAGTGCTTCAATCCAATAAAATCCCCGTTTATCCGCAAATTTCTGTAAAAAAAGATCCACACGGAAATGGTCGTTGTTTCGGCAGAGCATCGCCGCGCCGATCATCACCATCCACGCAAAGAGGATTTCAACCACTTCCGAATACCAGCTGAGCGTCATGCCCGCGCCCGCGGCACGGATGATGATGTTGGCCAGCAGGATGACAAACAGCACAATCATGGAAGCAAGGCCCAGAAAGGAGAGCACCTTTCCGACTATCGCGTCTAACTTTTTGAAAAATCTCATTTGCTTCCTCCCCCTTTACGCGAACAGATTCGGCAGGAACATCGACAGCGGCGCCCAGTAGGCCGCAATCAGCAGCACGATGAAAATACCAATCAGATACGGAATCACCGCTTTGGCCAAATCCAACACCTTGACCTCACAGACGCTGGAAACTGCGTACAGGCTCATGCCGACCGGCGGCGTAAGCAGGCCGATCATGCTGGCCAGAATCATGATAACGCCGAACTGAATCGGGTCCATACCGATTCGGTAAACAATCGGCATAAAGACCGGCGTCGCAATCAGAATCACGGCCGTTCCTTCAATGAACATGCCCAGGATGAGCAGCACGCCAATGATAATCAGAATCTGGAGCTGCGGATTGGTCGTCACGGAGGCAATACCCTCGATGACCATGTTCGGGATGCGCTGATGCGTCAGGAAATACGCCAGGAAGTTGGCCACCGCAATGATGAACAGCGTCTTGCAGGATTGCAGCATGGATTCCTTGAGTACCTTGAGAACATCCTTCGGCTTAAGCTCTTTGTAGACGAACACGCCCAGAATCAGCGCATAGGCGCTGGCGACAACCGCCGCCTCGGTCGGGGTGAAGAAGCCGCCCCAGATGCCGCCGATGATAATCACAATCGTCATCAGCGACGGAATGGCGCGCACAAACATCTTCATGCGCAGTTTCCACGGCATTTTCGGCTCGGTGGGATAGCCCTTGCGCTTCGAGGTGATGTAGACGCTGATGCCCATCGCGACCGCCATCAGCAAGCCGGGCAGAAAACCCGCCATGAACAGCTTGCCGACCGACGCGCCGACGATGGAAGCGTAGACGACGAACGGAATGCTCGGCGGAATCACCGGGCCGATGGTCGAAGAGGCCGCCGTAATGCCGGCCGAAAACGTCTTGTCGAATCCGGCGTCGTTCATGGCCTTCATCTCAATCGCGCCCAGGCCCGCCGCGTCGGCCACGGCCGCGCCGCTCATGCCGGAGAAAATGACGCTGGAAAGGATGTTGACTTGGCCGAGTCCGCCGGGCCAATGGCCCACGCAGGCACGGGCAAAACCAAAAATACGGTCCGTAATGCCGCCCGTGTTCATCAAGTTGCCGGCGAAGATGAAAAACGGAATCGCCAGCATCGTCAGGCTCGTCGCGCCGACGTAGATGCGCTGCGGCATAACAGCCAGAAAGTCGCCCTGTCCCAGCGCGGTAAAAATGCCGATAGATGTAACGCCCATGCTGGCCGCAATCGGAACGCCCAGCACCATCAGCCCGACCAAAAGAACACATGTAACCAATGCGAGCATCGGATGTACCCCTCCTTTACGGATTCAAAAAGGGACGGAAACGGTCGATCCGCTCCCGCCCCTTAAGCGTTTGAGTGACTTGAAATCAGTTGTTGCGGCAATCGTCAACCATCTTGAGGAAGGTGTCGATGTATTCCTGGCCATTTTCGCCGATGTAATCCGCAATCTTGTCGTAAGCGGGCTGCACGGCGGCCGCAAATTCCGCGGTGTCCGGATAGGTCACGGTCATGCCTTCCGCCTCGAGCTTGCTGATATAATCGGCGTCGCTGCTCTTAATGGCTTCACGCATGGTCTGCGCCGCATTCTTGGATTCTTCGATGATAATCTGCTGGTATTCTTCCGGCAGCTTGTCCCATACCTTCTTGGAGATAACCAGGTTCATGGAGTTGTAGACGTGGTTCGTCATCGCCAGATACTTCTGCGTCTCATAATACTTGTTGAAGTAGATGACGCTCAGCGGGTTCTCCTGGCCGTCGACGACGCCCTGCTTGAGGGAGAGATACAGCTCGTTG
>ENA-ORVG01003762-ORVG01003762.1-human-gut-metagenome-genome-assembly--contig:-NODE-3762-length-11315-cov-4.869716_pt1 | contig 11315 bp, 8 predicted proteins | sample MGYA00242091_ERZ509233 | MGnify/ENA primary metagenome ERZ509233 (study PRJEB26280, sample SAMEA2338840) | human gut metagenome | biome: human gut; feature: human-associated habitat; material: faeces... | reverse complement strand
AGTTGACCTGATCGCCCAGGCTCTTTTCTTTCGCCCTGCTCTCATTCAGCTCCTGCTGTTTGTTCTTGATGTTGTTGCGGATCTGACTTAAAGTCGCTGCACTTGCCAGGGATGTCTCCACGGCAAATGTCAGCATCAGCAGGATCGCAACGATCATCGCAAAACGGCTTTTTCGTTTCAGCATACCTTATCTCCTTGCATAATATCTTTTAGATACATACCTGTTATATTTCTGTGTTAACTGATTGCTGTCTGTTCTGTAAACTTATCTATAAACCTATGTACGGCATCGGATTCGTCCGTGCTCCGTTTGTAATCGAAGGTCTGATCATCGGAGCTGTGGGAGCGGTCATTCCGCTGGTACTTTTGTACTTTATGTATGATAAAGCAATTACATATATTATGACAAAATTCAGCCTGCTGAATAACATTGTAGACTTCCTTCCAGTAGCAACTGTTTACAGAACATTACTTCCAATCGGAATTGCTTTGGGTGTTGGAATCGGTTTTGTGGGAAGTTTCTTTACAATCCGCAAACATCTGAAGGTATAAAAGTTCTGGCTCGGAAAGGAGTGTCATATGATAAAAAGAAAGAAGATGATAAGCCTTCTGCTGGTGCTTACGCTTGTAAGCGGAATGTTTGTGCAGACATATGCAACAGAAATTGATGATACAAAGAAAAAAGCAGAAGAACTGGAAAGCAAGAAGAAAGCTGCTGAAAATGAGAAAACATCTCTGGCAGATCAGCTGAAAAAGCTGACGGGCGAGATGGAAGAAACTAAGAAAAAGATTTCTGCAAAAGAAGATGAGATCACAAATAAAGAAGAAGAATTGATTCTTGCAAAAGCGGATGAGAATGAACAGTATGAAAGTATGAAGAAGAGAATCCGTTATATGTATGAAAATGGAAATACAGGATTTGTAGAAATCCTTTGCTCTTCAAAGTCAATTGGAGAATTGTTGAATAATGCTGAATATATCAGCAGAATATCAGGATACGACAGAAACATGCTGGTAGAATTCCAGAAGGTTGTAACCAATGTCGAGAATCAGGAAGCAGAACTCAAGAAAGAATATAAAGAACTGCAGACGATGCAGGATAATCTGATCACAAAGCAGGACAGCGTAAATGAACTGATAAAGAATAAGCAAAGTGAGATTCAGAGTTTGACCAGCGAACTAGGAGATACAAAAAATAAGCTTGCACAGCTGGAAGCGGCAGCTGCCGAAGTCGAACGTAAACAGAAAGAAGCAGCAGCGGCAGCGGCAGCTGCGAAGAAGGCTCAGGCAGCAGCCAAAAAGAATACAAGCTCATCGGGGTCTTCGGCCGGTTCCGCCGGGGCATCGGTGGTGTCGGGAAATGGAACATTTACACATCCTTGTCCGGGTGGATATATTTCGAGTGGATTTGGTTACAGAACACAGCCGATTGCAGGTGCAAGTACGAATCATAAAGGGATTGACTTTGCAGCAGCAACAGGAACGCCAATCTATGCGGCTGCGGCAGGAACAGTTATTTCAGCCGGATATGCCGGAAATGCGGGAAACCTGTTAGTAATCAGTCATGGAAACGGATTGCTTACATATTATATGCATTGCAATGCGATTTATGTGAGTGCGGGACAGAAAGTCAGCAGAGGTCAGAATGTTGCAGCGGTTGGAACTACAGGAAATTCAACCGGACCACATCTGCATTTTCAGGTAATGTTGAATGGAACACCGGTAAATCCGGCAAACTATCTGTAAGAAACAAACAGATCATAGTATGAGGCAAGATAAATGAAAAACAGAAAAAGTTTTTTGAAAGGGGCGCTTTGTGGCGCCCTTGCTATGTTATTAGTGGCAGGACTCGTGTCCTGTGGATTAAAAGTGAATAATGGAAACAGTGATATCACATCAAAAACAGAAGATAAGATATCAGAACTGCAGAACCTGATCGAGAAGCATTATATGGGGGATGTAAAAGAAAAGAATCTGGAAGATGGGGTCTATAAAGGTTATATCAATGGCCTGAATGATCCGTATTCGGTATATTATAACAAAAAAGAAACAAAAGAATTATACGAATCAACTGGTGGTGAATATTCCGGAATCGGTGCTGTGATGTCTCAGAATACAGAGACAGGAGTGATCACTCTGGTCCAGATATATAAGGAATCTCCGGCTGAGAAAGCAGGACTTAAGGAGAATGATATCCTTTATAAGGTTGAAGGAAAAGAAGTCACAGGAAAAGATCTCTCTAAAGTTGTAAGTAAGGTAAAGGGTGAAAAAGGAACAACGGTAGAACTCACCGTATTAAGAGGTGAAGATGCCAAAGAAGTAACTGTGACTGCAACAAGAGATACCGTACAGGCACAGACAATTGAGTATAAGATGATGGATGACAAGATTGGTTATATCAGAGTGTCTGAATTTGATACTGTGACGTATGATCAGTACAAAGAAGCATTGGATGATCTTGAAAAACAGGGAATGACAGGGCTGGTTGTGGATCTGCGTAATAATCCTGGAGGTTCGCTCAGTACAGTATGTGATATGCTGGATCTGATGCTGCCAAAGGGCCTGATCGTGTATACGGAAGATAAAAATGGCAAAAAGACAAAGATGAAATCTGACGAAGAACATCAGTTTACAAAACCGCTGGCAGTTCTGGTAAATGGCAACAGTGCCAGTGCATCAGAGATTTACTCCGGGGCAATCCAGGATTACGGAATCGGTAAGATTGTCGGAACCCAGACATATGGAAAGGGTGTCGTACAGCAGATTTTTGATCTGGATGACGGAACAGCCGTAAAACTTACGATTGCAGAATATTTCACTCCAAAGGGAAGAAGCATCAACGGGAAAGGAATTACACCGGATGTAAAGGTCGAATACGAAAATAATGAAGAAAATCCGGATGCAGACAATCAGCTTGATAAAGCTGTGGAGGAAGTAAAAGCACAGATGAAGTAATCGTTTGTGGATGGTGACATAGCAAAATAAGAGTTTTGAAGGGAATGCAGTTTGGCATTCCCTTTTATTATGCCTTATGGTAAAATATAAACAATATGAAATTTAGATTATACATATAAGGTAGGAGGAAAAAACATTGATTAATCAGTTAGTAGCCAACATAAAGAAGACAGGAGCACCGATTGTAGTAGGATTAGATCCGATGTTGAACTATATTCCGGAGCAGGTACAGAAAAAAGCGTTCGCAGAATATGGTGAGACACTGGAAGGAGCAGCAGAAGCAATCTGGCAGTTCAATAAAGAAATCGTGGACAAGACTTATGATCTGATTCCGGCTGTAAAACCACAGATCGCTATGTATGAACAGTTTGGTCTTCCGGGACTTGCAGCATTCAAGAAAACGGTAGATTACTGTAAGGAAAAAGGACTGGTTGTCATCGGCGATATTAAAAGAGGAGACATTGGTTCTACATCAGCAGCTTATGCTGTGGGTCATATTGGTAAGGTGAAAGTAGGCAGCAAGACATACGCACCATTTGATGAAGACTTTGTAACAGTGAATCCATACCTTGGTTCAGACGGAGTGAATCCATTCCTGGACGTATGTAAAGAAGAAAAGAAGGGAATCTTCGTACTTGTTAAGACATCAAATCCGTCAAGCGGTGAATTCCAGGATCAGAAGATCGACGGCCGTCCGTTATATGAACTGGTTGGAGAAAAAGTTGCCGCATGGGGATCTGAAGTCATGGGCGATGAGTACAGCTATGTCGGAGCAGTAGTCGGAGCAACTTATCCGGAGATGGGAAAAGTATTAAGAAAAGTGATGCCAAAAGCTTACATTCTGGTTCCTGGTTATGGTGCACAGGGAGGAAAAGGAAAAGACCTGGTACATTTCTTCAATGAAGATGGTCTTGGAGCAATCGTAAACTCTTCCAGAGGAATCATTGCGGCATATAAGCAGGAGCAGTATGCAAAATTTGGAGCTGAGAATTTTGGTGATGCATCCAGAGCAGCAGTTGAGACGATGATCGCAGACATCAAGGGAGCACTTGAGAACAGATAATGTCTGAACAGACGAAAAAAAGACTGATAACGAAAAAAGTAAGACAGAGTAATCTTGACAGGAGATAAAGGAAGATGGAGAGAAAAAAAGAACAGGCAAAAGTTCTGTCACAGGAGATGCTGGCAGATGGAATCTATAGTCTGTGGATTGAGACAGAAGCAGCGCTGACTGCCAGACCGGGACAGTTTGTGTCTGTATACACGACAGATGCAAGCAAATTACTTCCACGCCCGATCAGTATCTGTGAAATTGATAAAGAAGCAAAAAGATTAAGACTGGTATATCGTGTGACAGGAGAAAAGACCGGAACAAAACAGTTTTCAGAATTAAAGGCCGGAGATTTTGTACCAGTGATCGGACCTTTGGGAAATGGATTCCCATATGAAAAGGCAGAAGGAAAGAAAGTATTCCTGATGGGAGGCGGGATTGGTGTTCCGCCGATTCTGGAACTTGCAAAGCAGATGCAGTGTGAAGAAAAGCAGATTGTTGTCGGCTATAGAGATGCGCATACGTTCCTGAAAGAGGAGTTTGAACAGAACGGAACCTTATATATTTCCACAGAGGATGGAAGCGTGGGAACAAAAGGAAATGTCATGGATGCTATCCGTGAGCAGAGTCTGGATGCCGATATTATATTTGCATGCGGACCTACACCAATGCTGCGTGCGATCAAGGCCTATGCAGAAGAGAAGAAAATAGAATGCTATATTTCCCTGGAAGAGAGAATGGCATGCGGTATCGGAGCCTGTCTGGCATGTGTCTGCAAGACAAAAGAAAAAGATGCACACAGTAATGTGAACAATAAGAGAATCTGTAAAGACGGACCAGTATTCTTATCTACGGAGGTGGATTTATAATGGACATGAAAGTAAATATTGCCGGCGTAGAATGGAAGAATCCGGTTACAGTGGCTTCCGGTACATTTGGTTCGGGAGAAGAATTCAGTGAGTTTGTGGATCTGAACCGTCTTGGAGCGGTAACGACCAAGGGCGTGGCAAATGTCCCGTGGCCGGGTAATCCGACACCACGTGTAGCTGAAGTTTACGGAGGAATGATGAATGCGATCGGACTCCAGAATCCGGGAATCGATCTGTTCTGCAAAAGAGATATTCCATTTCTGAAGAAATATGATACGAAGATCATCGTCAATGTCTGTGGCCATGCACCGGAAGAATATCTGGCAGTGGTGGAAAGACTGGCTGATGAGCCGATTGATATGATGGAGATCAATATTTCGTGCCCGAATGTTAATGCAGGCTTTCTGGCGTTCGGGCAGGATGCAAAGCATGTAGAGGAGCTGACGGCTCAGATCAAAAAGATTGCAAAGCAGCCGATCATCATGAAACTGACGCCAAATGTTACGGATATTACGGAGATTGCGAAGGCAGCAGAAACCGGCGGAGCAGATGCCCTGTCATTGATCAATACACTGACGGGTATGAAGATTGATATCAACCGCAGAACATTTGCGGTAGCAAATAAGACCGGCGGTGTGTCGGGACCAGTTGTACATCCGATTGCAGTCCGTATGGTATATCAGACGGCACAGGCAGTGAACATTCCGATTATTGGAATGGGCGGTATTGCGACACCGGAAGATGCCATTGAGATGATCCTTGCGGGAGCGTCTGCAGTATCTGTAGGAACTGCGAATTTCTATAATCCGAATGCAACGATCGAGATTATTGACGGAATCGAAGCATATATGAAGAAAAATGGATTTGAATCCGTGAAAGATATGGTTGGCATTGTAAAATAAATAAATGATAAAAATGCATCAATATAGGGAATTGACCTGTACTGATGCATTTTTGCGCTTCATCTCAGAAGTGCAAATAGCACAATAAAAATATGACCGTTCGTCAGTTTTTGGGTAGATTTTCAGAAGTGTTTTTGTTATACTAATGTCTATATGACAATAACAAAGGAGGATTAGTGGATGAAGAAATCATTTCAGATTTTCAAAAGAGATCTTGGCCGGTTGTTCCGTAACCGTGCAGCAGTACTGATCCTGGTTGGAATCAGTGTGCTGCCGTCTCTTTATGCATGGTTCAACATCGCTGCCAATATGGATCCGTATGGAAATACCAAGGGAATCCAGGTTGCGATTGCCAATGAGGATAAAGGTGCCGACAGTGAGCAGATGTCACTGGACGCAGGACAAAATATTGTAGACAATCTGAAGAAAAATGACCAGCTTGGCTGGAAGTTTGTAGATGCAAAAGAAGCGAAAAAGGGAGTGAGATCCGGAAAATATTACGCAGCGATCGTGATACCGGATAATTTCAGTGAATCACTTCTGAGTATTTTATCAGGAGATATCAAACAGCCGAAGCTGGATTATTATATTAATGAAAAGAAAAATGCAATAGCACCAAAGATCACGGATACAGGTGCGAGCACGATTCAGCAGGAAATCAATGATACATTCACATCCGTAGCTGCAGAGAGCATTTCTGAATTATTGAGTAAAGAGGCCGGAGAATTATCCGGAAAAGTAAGTGAAGGAAATTCAAGTCTGATCAAAGCTATCGCAGATACCAGAAAGAATCTGGACGAATATAATAAGGTATTGGAAAACTTCCAGAAGACAGTGGATAAGTCAGATGAGATCATGGCGAGTGCGGTAAGTATGCTGGATCAGGTTACGGTTACTGCAGAGTCAGGAGCCAAAGCAATCGAAGACAGTGGAAATGTGCTTGCAGATACCAGAACAGCGGTTGGACAGTTTTCAACAGAATTCTCCAATGGGTTATCGAACGGAGAGACACTTTTAAATGACACGTATGTCTCGGCATCGGCAAAACTGGGCGTGTTTGAGACGAAAGCCGGACAGGCATTGACAGCAGTAGACAGCAGCCTTTCAACGGCTTCGTCTCTGCTGGATAAAAATCAGGAACTTCTGGAACAGCTGAAAGAATTGAATGATAAGATTCAGGGGCATACAGAACTGGGACAACAGATATCTGCTGTGATCGGACAGAAAATTACAGAATTGGAGAACCAGAATGCATCGTTACAGGAGCTGGTATCTTCACTGAAAACAGGGAATCAAGGGATTCAAAACGCAGTGACAACAGCAAAGAATACACGTACTTCACTGGAAAAACTTGCGAAAGAAAGTAAAGACAGTCTGCAAAATTACCGTACCAATCTGGATCAGAAGATTCTGCCACAGCTGAATCAGTCACTGGACAGTCTGGCTTCACTGAGCGGAAATCTTTCTGCGGCTTTAACCGGAGTTGAGCCGACAGTAGAACAATTAAAGACGATTTTAAATCAGTTAAATGACAGCCTGAAAAGCAGTGCGTCTGCATTGGGACAGACAGGAGATGTGTTAACACAGGTTGATGAGGCACTGGCATCTGTTCAGACGGATTTAAATGCATTACAGAGTTCAGAGATGTATCAGAAACTGACTTCACTGGAAGGACTCGATGCGGATTCAATTGCAGATTTTATGTCCTCTCCGGTGAGCATCAAATCAAATGTGTTATATGATGTAGAAAATTATGGCTCGGGAATGACACCATTTTACACAAATCTTGCACTTTGGGTAGGAGGACTGATTCTGGTATCAATTCTGAAACAGGAAGTTGATAAAGATGAAAAGGTACGGAAGTTTACAGCCGGACAGGCCTACTTTGGAAGATGGCTGTTATTTGTTGCAGTAGGTCTTGTACAGGGACTGATCGTATGTGTCGGTGATATTTTATTGTTGAAAGTACAGTATGTACATCCGGTAGCGTTTGTATGTGTGGGTGTATTCTGTTCGTTTGTTTATGTTAATCTGATCTACGCACTGGCATTGACCTTTAAACACATTGGAAAGGCACTGGGAGTTGTACTTGTTATCCTTCAGATTCCTGGATCGGCAGGAACGTATCCGATCGAGATGACACCGGCATTTTTCCAGAGACTGCATCCGCTTCTTCCATTCACATATGGAATCAGTGCCATGCGTGAATGTATTGCAGGAATGTATGGAGCAAATATCTGGAAGTATCTGGGGATTCTTGCGATATTTTTCCCAATCTCTCTTTTCATCGGTCTGGTATTACGTCCGTTGCTTATGAACCTGAATCACTTGTTCGATAAACGTCTGTCTGAGACAGAGTTAATGCTTGGGGAGACGGAGTCGGCCGAACGGAAACGTCCGGAACTGACAATGATGATGAAGACACTTATGGAAGATGCTGAATGGAAACAGGAATTTCTTGTGAAATCCGAAAAATTTGAAAAACGTTATCCAAAGATGATCCGATGGGGATTCCTTGGAATGATCATCATACCACTGGTTTTCCTGATACTGATGTTCAGTCTGGAGTCAAAACTGGTCTTCCTGATATTGTGGATCGTATCGCTGATCGGACTTGCAGTATATCTGATCGTTGTAGAATATCTGCATGACAAGATGCAAAGACAGCTTGCTATGACAGGTATGACAACAGAAGATCTGATCCATGAGATAAAGGAGGAAAGAGGCGAATGAAAAATATATGGGAAATCTTCCGAAGAGATATAAAGCGTATTAAAAATAATGTAATCGCAATGATTGTTATCATGGGAATTACAGTTGTACCCTGCCTTTATGCGTGGTTCAATATAGCAGCAAGCTGGGATCCGTATGGTAATACCGGTAATCTGAAGGTTGCAGTCGCAAGTGTTGATGAAGGATATGAGGGAAGCCTGATTCCGTTACAGATCAATATGGGAGATCAGGTACTGACATCGCTTCGAAGCAATTCGCAGCTTGACTGGGTTTTTACCGGAAGAAAAAAAGCCATAGACGGTGTAAAGTCCGGAAAATATTATGCAGCAATTGTGATACCGAAGGACTTCAGCTCAAATATGATGAGTATTTTTTCTGAAAATATCCAGAAACCAAGTATCACATACTATTCGAATGCCAAGGAAAATGCAATCGCACCAAAAGTAACGGATAAAGGAGCAAGTGCGATCCAGAGACAGGTTAATGAGGTATTTGTAGAGACGATCAGCGATACTGTGATCACTGCGTTTAAGGCAGTTACGAATGTAGCGGATCAGGACGGAGTGGCAGCAATCGCACAAAATCTTGCGGATAATTTAAATCAGATCGGCTCGGATTTGAGTGCGGCATCGTCTACATTAAGCTCTTTTTCGGGAATGACAACTTCTGCACAGCAGCTTCTGGATACAACAGGAAGTTTCCTGAAGGAAACACAGGAGCATTCCAAGAACACGACAGATTCACTGAAAAAGGTGAAAAAATCGTTCAGTGGAATTGATGAGACAGTCAGCGGTGCGACAGACGGAGTAAATGCGGCAATTAATTCCGGAAAAGAATTCTATGATCAGATGTCGGAAATTATTGATTCAGCATTTTCATCAAACTCTCAGAGCGCGGACGATGTGGCGGGAACATTGAATACCCTGGCATCCAGAGTTCAGAAAGTGATTGATTCCTATACTTCGCTGAAATCGGCAATAGATGAAATAAACGTTGGAAATAATGCGCAGTTGAATGCATTAAAGGGAAGTATTTCCGGAAAACTGGGAGAGACGATTGCGACACAGACAGAGCTTCGAGATAAGCTTAAGTCCACAGCATCTTCGCTTCAGGGAGCGGCAGATACAGCAGTAACGGATAAAGCAGAATTAGATAAACTGGTGAAATCAAGTGCAGACAGCCTTGCCGGAATCAAGACAGACTTTGAGAAGAATGTAAAGAGCAGTCTGGATGAACTGGGAGATTCGATGGGAGACACAAGCAGTAATCTGAACCTTTTGATGGATCGCCTGGATGAAGGTGTAGACGGGGTATATGATTTGTCAACTTCAGCGTCGGCTGATCTGACACAGATTAACACAGCGCTGAATCATTCTTGCAATCTGCTCAATACAGCAGCAGAAAAAATCAGCAATACGACAGGAAAAATCGGAGAAATGCAGCAAAGCGGTGATTTCTCACAATTAGAAGAACTGATCTCCGGGGATTCTAATGTGATCGGAGAGTTCCTGGCAGCACCGGTAAGCCTGAAGACAAATCAGGTCTATAAGATTGAAAATTATGGTTCTTCGATGGCACCGTTCTATTCCACACTGTCGATCTGGATCGGTGGAATTGTGCTGGTTGCCATGTTAAAGACAGGCGTTTCGTCAAAATGCACCGAAGGTCTTAAGAAAGTAAAACCGCATCAGGAATACCTGGGACGATATCTCCTCTTCCTGATTGTAGGTCTCCTGCAGAGTACCCTGATCTGTCTGGGGGATCTGTTATACCTGGGAATTCAGTGTAAGCATCCGTTCCTCTTCATGCTGGCAGGATGGTTCTCGAGCATTGTATATGTGAATATCATCTATACACTGACAGTATCATTCGGAGATATCGGAAAAGCGGTCAGCGTTGTACTTCTGGTTATGCAAGTGGCAGGTTCCGGAGGAACCTTCCCAATTGAAGTCGCACCGGCCTTCTTCAAAGCCGTATATCCGTTACTGCCATTCGTTCACAGCATGGCGGCGCTTAGGGAGACAATTGGCGGTATGTATGGTATGACCTACTGGACAGAACTTGGAAAGCTTGGAATCTTTTTGATCCTGTCCCTGATCCTTGGATTGCTCCTTCGTAAACCGGTGATCCGGATGAATGAGGCATTTGCAGAAAAACTGGAAGAGACGAAGATCATGTAAAGCGAAAGTACAGAGAAGTTGCCACTGGCAACTTCTCTTGCATACTTTGGTATATAAAAAGGGTTCGGAAGGAGAGTGTGCCTTCCGAACCCTTTCTTTTTTGGCCGAAGTATATAAGAAATACAGGCAGTGACAGTTTTTCTGTATGCGTGAATTGAAAAAGTGATTTTCTTATGATAAAATTAAATGGAATTATGATGTGAATATGAAAAAAAAGTGGGAAAAGATAAAAAGAATACTACTTAAAATGGCAAGGAATAAATTTACAAGTGTAAGTAAGATTCTTTGCCCTTATGTAGATAGAAGAAGCTGCTAACTGAAAGGTAGGTAATTTGATATGACATGTGTACGTAAAGATAAAGCTTGGGAAATTGTTGTTTATAAAAACCAATATTACGTTGAATTGTATGGATGTGCTATTCGGGTATATGATAAATCATTTGAATTAGTGTATCAAAGAGATAATCCGAAAGATTTTTATTCACAAATTATAATTGTAGAAGATACATTATTTGCGCAGGGACAATGTAATCCATTTATTGATGTGTTTGAATTGCCACAGTTAAAACTGAAAAAAAGAATAAAAATGCAATCAGAGAAAACAAACGAGATAAAATTTTTCAGT
>ENA-ORVG01003747-ORVG01003747.1-human-gut-metagenome-genome-assembly--contig:-NODE-3747-length-11375-cov-3.545141_pt1 | contig 11375 bp, 8 predicted proteins | sample MGYA00242091_ERZ509233 | MGnify/ENA primary metagenome ERZ509233 (study PRJEB26280, sample SAMEA2338840) | human gut metagenome | biome: human gut; feature: human-associated habitat; material: faeces... | reverse complement strand
CAAAGCCTCCCCTCGATAGGGGAGGTGGCACGCCGCAGGCGTGACGGAGAGGTTAATTCCAGTATAGCAAAGGACTATTCTTATGTCAAACCAACTCAATTTTTCACAGCAGATGGACGAAGTGTTGAAAACTCTGGGCGATACCCGCCCCCGGCTGCTGCTCCATGCCTGCTGCGGCCCCTGTTCCAGCGCCGTGCTGGAGCGGCTGTGCCGGTATTTCGACATCACCGTGCTCTACTACAACCCCAATACATGGCCCGCCGAAGAATACCACCGCCGGGGCGAAGAGCTGGAGCGCTTCGTCGCCGCCGCCCACCCGCTGGGCGTGACGGTGGTGGAAGACCGGTACGACCCGCAGGAGTTCTACTCCGCTGTCGCGGGCCTCGAGAACGAGCCGGAGCGCGGCGGTCGCTGCACGGTCTGCTATCGGCTGCGGATGCGCCGTGCGGCCCAGTATGCCGCCGAGCACGGCTTCGACTGGTTCACCACGACCCTCTCCATCAGCCCCCACAAGGACGCCAAGCGCATCAATGCCATCGGGCAGGAGCTGGAGCAGGAGTATGGCGTTCGGCACCTGCCCTCCGACTTCAAAAAGCAGAACGGCTATCTGCGCTCGTTGCAGCTCTCAGAGGAATACGGCCTCTACCGTCAGGATTACTGCGGCTGTGAGTTCAGCGCAAAGGCACGGGGAATAGAGTAAACGAAAGGCCGCTGCGAATGCAGCGGCCTTTCGTTTACTCTTTATTCTTCCGGCAAACGTGCAACCAGGATCGCAAAGATGACCAGACCCACGCAGGGAACGATGTTGGTCATCATACCGGCGGCAAGACCGGCGCTTTCGGCCACGACGCCGATGACCCAGGGCATCAGGATCGCGCCGCTGGCCGCCACCGGCAGCATGATGCCCATGCTGGTCACGCTGGTCATACGGCCTGCGCTGGCCACAGCGGTGGGGTTCATGCCCGCCATCGCAAAGGCAAAGGCGAACAGCAGCACGATGGCCGCGCCCTGACTGCGGGCCTGCACCAGCAGGATGTAGAAGATGGTGCAGCTCACCCCCATGACCACCATGGCCTTGCGGGGCTGCTTGAAGGGGAACACGAAGGCGATGAGCAGACGTGCCACGAGGGTCGCGCCCCACATAACGGTGACGGTATAGGCCGCCAGTGCGCCTGCGATGATGCCGCTGCCCTTGAAGTAAGTGACCATCCAGCCGGTGACGCTCTGCTCAGCGGCATTCTGGCAGAAGAGCAGGCCGGTCAACAGCCAGAAGCGGGTGGATCTGAGGAAGCTCCAATCGGTGACTTCCTTCTTGCCCGCGCCCTTGCCCGCAAAGGGAGTCCCCATATACACCAGCCAGAGCAGCAGACCCAGCACAGCCAGCACCAGCACAGCGAAGGAGCCGCTCACCCTGCCTGCCGCTGCGATGAAAAAGGGGCAGAGCAGTGCGCCGCAGGCATAGCAGCTGTGCATCAGGTTCATGCCCCGGGTGCGGTCAGCGGAGTTGTCGCTGACGAGGATGGTACAGGTGTTGATGACACTGCCCTTGGCGATGCCCACGAGGAAGAAGCCCAGCGCCAGCACAGCCACCGCGCCGCTGAGGCCCATCATGGCGTAGCCCAGCGCATAGCCGATGGTCAGCAGCAGGATGCTGGGCTTCATGCCCAGCTTGCCGGGCAGCATGGCGATGAGAAAGCCTGCCAGCAGGTTGCCGATGCTCATGAGAGACAGCAGGGTTCCGGTCATGCCGTAGGCGAAGCCATACTGCTCCTGCAATAGGCTGACCACCACGCCGCTGGAAATGGCGCAGATGCCGCTGAAAAAGAAGGTAATGAAGCCCACGTTCCGCAGGCGGGTGTTCTTTTGTTCCATACGATTCCTCTTTCCGTTTTTCCTTTTCCGTCCGCGCCTTGCCGTAAGCGCGTTGTATCCTATCCCATTATAGCTTTCTGCTGCCGGAGTTTCAACCTCTCGATCGCGGCTTTGCCGTGGGGCAGATTCTCCTTCGTCCAACCTCTCAGTCTGCTTCGCAGACAAGGCCGGGTTGCGGCACCCAGCGTCTGCTTCGCTGTCGCTTGCATCCTGCTGGCCGCTGCCCCAACAACTCCTCCCTGTTTCCGCCGCTGGCGGCGGTCGTCGCCGTTGCTCCTATCGAGGGGAGGCTTTGGCATTTCGTAAAGTTTCATCTTCAATCGGAGAGGTTCTCCCGCTCCGGCGGCAGAGCCTGGGCCAGCAGAGCGGCCAGGCCGCTGTAGCGCAGGTTCTGGCGGATGTTGGACATCATCCGGTTCACCACATCCCGCCGGCCCACCACGATGCAGAGCTTCCGCCCGCGGGTGACGCCGGTATAGAAGAGGTTGCGGTAGCACAGGCGGGGCGGCACCTGCGCCGCCGGGAGGATGACCGCCGGGAACTCGCTGCCCTGACTTTTGTGTACTGTGATGGCATACGCAATTTCCAGCTCGTTGAGGTTCTCCGCCGGGTAGACCAGCCGTCGGTCGTCCATCCGCACCACCATGGAGCGGCTGCGCACGTCGATGGACTCCACGATGCCGATGTCGCCGTTGTAGGCGCCCACACCCTGTTCCCCGCCGATGCGCTGCCACGTTATCTCGTAGTTATTGCGCACCTGCATCACTTTGTCCCCCACCCGGAAGACCCGGGCCGCGCTCTGCAACTCCGGCTTGCCCTTCTTTGGCGGGTTGAGCAGGGCCTGCAGCTCCGCGTTGAGGGCCTGGGTGCCGGTGGGGCCGAGCTTCGTGGGGCAGAGCACCTGAATATCCTTCACCGGGTCGAACTGATAGCTGCGGGGCAGACGGGTGGTCACAAGGTCGCAGACCAGCTTCTGGGCCGCGTCGCCGTCGGCTTCGAGGAAGAAGAAATCGTCCGTCTTTCCGCCCTTTTTCAGCGGTTCGCCTGAGATGATGTGGTGGGCGTTCTCCACGATGAGGCTCTGAGCGGCCTGCCGGAATATCTCGTTGAGGCAGACCGTCGGCACCAGCCCGGAGCGGATGATCTCGCCGAGGATATTGCCCGGGCCGACGCTGGGCAGCTGGTCGGCGTCGCCTACCATAATAATACGGCAGCTGTACCGCAGTGCCGCAATGAGGGCCTGGAACAGCTTGACGTCCACCATACTCATCTCGTCGAGGATGACGACGTCGCATTTGAGCAGGTTCTTGTCGTTGTGGATGAAGCTGACCACGCCGCCGGTGTAGTCCACTTCCAGCAGACGGTGGATGGTGGAGGCTTTCCGGCCCGTCAGCTCGCTCAGACGCTTGGCGGCGCGGCCTGTGGGAGCGCAGAGGGCTACCCGTTCGGCCTCGTTCTCCAGCAGCTGCAGGATGGCGTTGACCGTGGTGGTCTTGCCGGTGCCGGGGCCGCCGGTGAGGACAAGGCAGTTCTCAGTCATGGCCTTACGGATGGCTTCCTTCTGGAGCGGCGCATAGGCAAAGCCCTGCGCCAGTTCCAGGATCTGGATGTTCTTGTCGAGGTCTCGGGCCGTCTGCTTTCCGCGCCTGGTCAGCATGGCCAGACGGTCGGCGATGTCCTGCTCTGCAGCCAGCAGATCCGGCAGATAAATATACGGTGTTCCGTCGAACATCCGCACCGCCAGTTTCCCGGTCTGGATGCAGCTGTCCAGCGCCGCCGCCAGCTTTTCGGGGGGCTGGTGGATGAAGTTCGACGCCGTTTCCAGCAGCTGCGCCCGGGGCAGACAGGTGTGGCCGTTGCCGGCGTTGTGGCGCAGGGTGCGCAGAAGGGCGGCTTCCAGCCGCTGGGCGCAGTCCCCTGCCATCTGGTAATACTGGGCGATGCTGTCGGCGTGGCGGAAGTCCAGCTGCAGCGGCTCCCCGCAGAGCAGGTAGGGGTTCTGCTGGATGGCCTGCATGGCCCCCGGCCCGAAGGTGCGGAAGACTTCCATCGCCCGGCGGGGGCTGATCTCGAACTGAGCCAGATAGGCGATGAGCTCCCGCATTCCGAACATCCGCTTGAACTCCTGCTGGATGCGGTCGGCCTTGTCCGCCGAGATGCCCGGGATGAGGGTGAGCTGGGCGGGGTCGTTGGCGATCACTTCCAGCGCCGCCGCGCCGAATTTGTCAATGATCTTATCCGCCGTCCGTGCGCCGATGTAGGGCAGCGACCGGCTGGCGAGGAAGGCGTAGACGGCCTCGAGGTCTTTGGGCATATCCGTCTCGCACTCCTGTGCGTGGAACTGTCGGCCATAGGTGGCGTGGTTCTCGTACCTGCCCCGGCAGACGACGCTCTCGCCGGCGTGGAGCTCTCCCACCACGCCGCACACAACGGTGACGACACCGCCGCCCGACACCTCGAACACGGTGTAGCCGTTGTCCTCGTTCAGGTAGATGATGTCCTCTACCGTGCCTTCCAGCCGTTCCAGCTCCTGCTCCATCGTCCCGCCTCCTCGTTTTGACACAACTATATATAGTATAGCGGTTTTGGGGGGATTTGTAAATATGAGGGGTGGGCTTTGAGGCTCTCCGGCAGCGTCCTAGCCCTCTCAGTCACCTTCGGTGACAGCTCCCCCAAAGGGGGGAGCCACTGGCGTGTCGGTCAGGCCCACGCGGGACGAGCAAAGTTTACTCTATCCGAAAACAGCAGTGCCCTGCTGCAGAGATTCACAGCAGCTTGACGAGGGATATTGTCCCGAAGCTGCTGCCCTCTGTAGCAGGGCACTATCTTTTATGCCATATTGAGCTTCCAGCAGTCAGCGGAAAGTGGCCCGGCCTGCCAAGGGCTCTCCCTCTGGGAGAGCTGGCGAGCGGAGCGAGACTGAGAGGGTCAATCCTCCACCCGCGCTGCGGCAAGCTCTTTCGTCAGCCGCCTGCGCACTGCAAAGTACGCCGGGATGAGGAAGAAGCAGGCAAAGAACCATGCCACAGGGCTGGCGATGCAGGCCGCAAAGTAGCCCCAGAGCGGCACGAACCAGAAGCCCACCATGGCACGGGCGACCATCTCGGCCACGCCCGCGAACATGGCAAGGCCGGAATAGCCCAGGCCCTGGATGGTGTAGCGGTAGATGATGAGGACAGCCAGCGGGATGTAGAACACGCTGTTCCAGAAGATGAAGCTGCGGGCATTCGCCATGATCTCCACCTCGCTGCTCTCGAGGAAGAGGCTGATAAGCGGCACATCCAGCACACGCAGGATGAGGAAGGATGCCACACTGTAGACGCAGCCAATGCCCAGCGCGGTATTGACGCCCCGGTCCACACGCTTGAGGTCGTGAGCGCCCATGTTCTGGCTGGCGTAGGTGGTCATGGCGGTGCCGATGCTCTCCAGCGGCACGCTGAGGAACTGGGCGGCCTTGCTGCCTGCGGTCTGCGCGGCCACGATGCTGCTGCCCAGACCGTTCACCGCGCCCTGCAGCACGACGCTGCCGATGGCGGTGATGCTGCACTGCAGACCCATGGGGATGCCCATGTTGCAGAGCTTGAGGCAGTGGCTGGCGCTCAGACGGCTCTCTTCCTTGCTCCATTTCAGCTCCGGGTAGTGGCGGCCGATGTAGATGAGACTGCCGATGCCCGCCACCGCCTGACTGAACACAGTGGCGAAGGCCGCACCGAACGCCCCCATCCGGAAGGTGAGGATGCAGAGCAGGTCGAGGCCGATGTTCAGCACACTGGCCACCAGCAGGAAATAGAGAGGCCGCTTGCTGTCACCCAGCGCGCGCATGAGGGCGCTGGTGACGTTGTACAGCAGGGTAAAGGGGATGCCCCAGAAGATGGTGCGGATGTAGATGTCCGCGATGTCGATGATGTTGTCGGGGGTGTTGGTCCAGACCAGCACCGCCCGGGTCAGGGCCACCGTCACCACCGTGAGCACGACGGCGAAAAAGAGGCTCAGCCAGACGGTATTGGCGGTGTAGCGCCGCATCTCTCTGTAATCCTTCGCGCCGAAGGTCCACGAGATGGGGATGGAGAAGCCGCAGGCGATGCCGTTGACGAAGCCCAGCACCAGATAGTTCAGGCCGCCCACGCTGCCCACCGCCGCCAGCGCATCCACACCCACGAAGCGGCCCACGATGATGGTATCGGCCAGATTGTAGAACTGCTGGAACAGACTGCCCAGCATCAGCGGCACCGCAAAGGCAAGGATGAGCTTGAGCGGGCTGCCCTGTGTCATGTCTTTTGTCATACAAAGCCCCTCCCCGGGCGGTCACTTAACATTTCTTTGCCAAATTTTTACCGACAAAAACGCCCTGCCGGACGAGGGGCAGGACGTTTTGCGTTTCATGAGTGGTATTATACTCAGCTCATCGTGATTTTGCAAGGGGTTTGGGGCAGATTTCTTCGTACAACATTGCTATTTTCTATCGGTGGTTTTTGGTGATTGTGCGCAGGTCAGTTTCCGCGTCCCGCGTGCCGGCCCCGAGGGCCGCGGGGTTCACCGGTCTTATCCTTTCGTTTTGTATGTCATGCAATACCGTCGCTGCCGCTCAGGCTCTCCTTTGAGGGGCTTATGAGATGCCCCAAGTCCTCCGGTATCCAGAGTTTGGCCTTCTCCAAATCCTCCGGTATCCAGAGCTTTATCTCACCCTGGGTATCCGGCAGATCGTCCCAGTCGTCACCAAGGTCGGCATAGCTCCGCAGGTCACTCTCCAACAGATTGGTATACTTTGTGCCATCCGGGACGGTGGTTTCCAGCAGGAAAAGCCGTGGCTTATCCTCCTCGGGAGCGATGGCCTCAAATCGGGAAGCCAGCTGTTTCAGGGACTCCTCAAGCCCGATTCTCGGCGTTTCCGTTCTCGCAGGCTCGAGCCACCAATCCAAACTCGGGCGGTCGTCCCTTTTTTTCGCGAGTTGGAAGTCCATCATCTCCCGCTCTTGTTTCAGTAATTCGTCGAGTTCACGTCTGAGCTCTTCACTCGTTTTTTGCTCTACCGTTTCCTCTCTCTCAGGCTCGAGCCACCAATCCAAACTCGGGCGGTCGTCCCTTTTTTTCGCGAGTTCGTGGGTCAATATCAGCCACTCCTGCGGCTCTGGCGTCTGCACCGGCACCCACTCCAGATAGCGCTCCGACAGGTCGTCCCGCGTTTCGCCGTCCAGCCGGAGGCTGATGTCCTCCCTGTTCTGCTTCAGCTCCACGTCAGCGTCCTCGCCCGCCGCGTCGGCCATCTTGTCCACGCTATAGTGGGTCATGGTGTCCTCATAGCGGAAGAAGATGTCCTCCACGCCGTCCTCCCGGAGACTGGAGATGTCGGTGGTGACGGTGGAGCGGGGAGCGGCGCTCTCAATAAGCACCACACCCCCCGGGGTGAGGACCTCTCCGGCGTCGCCGGCCTTTACGCTGCCGGGCATGGGGTTGGCGCTCTCAATGGCCAAAGCAGGGTCCAACCGCTGGATGGTGACCCGGCTGGAAAAGAAGCCGCCCACCACCATGCCGCCGGGCAGGGGTTCGGGAGCGTTCTCCTGCACCGGGGGCGGGACGTCATCATCATCGTCGTCGTCCGGCTGGGGCGTGGGGACGGAAGTGTAGTCGTAGCCCATCCCCTCCATCACGGTGCCGTCCGCGTTCAGACGGGTCAGCCGACCGCCCGTCACCTTGTGTTCATCGTCAGAAAGGTTCTCCGTGGGTACTTCGCCGTAACTGCCGCCGATGGCCGGGGCCTTGGCGTCCAACATTTGGCTCCTCCCCGCCTTGGCCGTCACCTCGGCGTCGCCGCAGATGATGATGTTATTGGGGTTGCTGGGCGGTGTATCCTGGTCTATCTCAGGCTGCTGCGCACCTACACCGTCGCCGATGCCGGCCGCTCCTGCGCCGCCCACAGCCTCGATGGTGCCGCCCCGGATGGTGATGTTGCTGCCGGTTCTCTCCGCTCCTCCGCCGATGCCTGCGCCGCCTTCGCCGCCCTGCACGGTGACGGCGGCATTGCTCTCCCGGGTAGAGCCGTCACCGCTGCCATCCACCTCGGTCTTGCCGCTGACGTCGATCTTCAGGTCGTCGAAGGTGACGTCCACGTCGCCCTTGGAGGTGTCGATGGTGACGGTGTTCTTATCCGACTCGCCGGTAATGACGGTGTCGGTGTCCTTCACATCCTCCTTCTCCCCCTGTGAGACCCAGTTCGTCCCTTCGGTGTCGCCCGCTTTCACGGTGATGTCGCCGTCGGCGATGTTCCACGGGGCCGCATAGGCCGGGATGCCGGAACTCACCACGATGCCCGCGATGACGGCGGCGGCCACGCCCCGCCGGAGTGCGCTTTTCAGTCTCATAGTCTGTCCTCCTTTGGTCTGTTCGTCTTTTGAAGAATCAGCCTTTTCTGACACAAGCTTACCAAAAAATTCAGAGAATGTAAATAAAATCTGCGCGAATCGTGGTGTTTTCGGCGTGAGTGGCGCAAAAAAGCCCTCCCGAGCGGGGAGGGCCATAGCCTGTCTTATTCAGAGTAGTGCGCCAAAAACTGCTTGGTGCGCTCCTCCTGGGGGTGGTCGATGAGCTGGCGGGCCGGGCCTTCCTCCACCACGACGCCGCCGTCCATGAACAGGATGCGGTCGGCCACGTCCCGGGCGAAGTGCATCTCATGGGTGACGATGATCATGGTGGTCTTGCGGTCGGCGAGGTCCCGCAGGACACGGAGGACTTCGCCGGTCAGCTCCGGGTCAAGGGCGCTGGTGGGCTCATCGAAGCAGAGGATGTCCGGGTGGAGCGCCAGCGCGCGGGCGATGGCCACCCGCTGCTGCTGACCGCCGGAGAGCTGGTGGGGGTAGTGGCCTGCCCGCTCCGACAGGCCCATCTGGGCCAGCAGGTCACGGGCCTGTGCTTCCAGCTGGACGTGGATGGCCTTTTTGTTGGCCTTGTAGTCGGGCTGCTCTTTTGCCAGAAGCTCCCCCGCCAGCATCACGTTTTCCAGCGCGGTGTACTGGGGGAAGAGGTTGAAGTTCTGGAACACGAGGCCGAAGTGGAGGCGCTTTTTCCGCACCTCGCTCTCCCGCTGGGTGGCGGGGTCGGCGGCGTCCCACATGGTCTCGCCGTTCACTTTGATGACGCCGGTGTCGGGACGCTCAAGGAAGTTCAGGCAGCGCAGCAGCGTCGTCTTGCCCGAGCCGGACGAGCCGATGATCGCCAGCGCCTCGCCCTGTTCCAGTGTGAGCGAGATGTCCCTGAGAACTTTCGTCTCGCCGAAATTCTTCCCGATGCCAGAGGCTTCGAGTAATGCCATAATTCAGTATCCTCCTTAGCAGCGGAAATAGTCCATCTTTTTCTCGGCCCAGTCCAGCAGCAGGGTGAGTGCGCCGACAAAGACGAGGAAGAAGATCGCGGTGGAGAACAGCGGCCAGATGAGGCCCTTGGCGCTGTACTCCTTTGCCATCATGATGATCTCCTTGTTGGCGATGACGTTCGCCAGCGAGGTATCCTTCACCAGCGTGATGACCTCGTTGCCCATCGGGGGCAGGATGCGCTTGACGACCTGCAGGAGCGTGACCTTGAAAAAGATCTGGCTCCTGGTCATGCCCAGCACCTGACCGGCCTCGGTCTGGCCTTTCGGCACATCCTCGATGCCGCCGCGGTAGATCTCAGAGAAGTAGCAGGCGTAGTTGATGGCGAAAGCCACCACCGCCGCCACCAGACGGCCCGAAGAGCCGGAGGGCCAGGGGTTCGTCATGCCCAGCAGGCCGGGGCCAAGGTAGATGACGATGATCTGGAGCATCAGCGGCGTACCGCGAATGACCCACACGAAGGTCTTGACGACGCCCCGCAGCGGTGCGCACCGGCTCATGGAGCCAAAGGCCACCACAAGGCCCAGCGGCAGCGAAAACAGCAAGGTCAGAAAGAACAGCTCACAGTTGAGCGCGAATGCGCCGGTCAGACGCTCCAAAATCACAGTCACAGAATCACTACACCTATCCGTTTATATTATAATGTAAGTTACTCAGCCAGAGTCAGGCCGTACTTGTCGGCCAGAGCCTGCATGGTGCCGTCAGCCTTCAGCTCGTCGAATGCATTGTCCACAGCCTCGGCCACGTCGCTGCCCTTGCGGAAGGCCACGCCGTACTCCTCGACGTTCAGCTCATCCACCATCTTGAGGTTTGCGTAATCGGTACCCTCGCCGATCATGGCAGAAGCCAGAGTCAGGTCGAGGATGGCGGCGTCAGCAGTGCCGGCGGCGACTTCCATCAGGCAGTCGGTCTGAACAGCCTTGGAGATGAAATCAGCCTGAGACAGGTCGGCGTTCTCGGTGATGGTGGTCTCACCGGCAGAGCCAGCCTCGGCCACCACGGTCTTGCCGATGAGGTCGGCGGTGGAGGTATAATCGGTGCCGTCCTTCACCACCACGACCTGGGCGTTCTTGACGTAGGGCTTGGTGCAGGCCATGTTCTCCTCCCGGTCATCGGTCAGGGTCAGGCCGTTCCAGATGCAGTCGATGCTCTTTGCAGCCAGCTCGGTCTCCTTGGTGTCCCAGTTGATCTCCACGAACTCCGGCTCGACGCCCAGCTTCTCGCAGACGGCAGTAGCCAGCTCGGTATCGAAACCGGTGAAGCTGCCGTCTGCGTCGGTGTAGTTCATCGGCTCATAGACGGTGTAGCCGATGACCATCTTGCCGTTGGACCGGATATAAGCCAGGTCGCTGTCAGCGGCCGCGGAGCTTGCCGGGGCGGCAGAGGCGGCGGCAGAAGAAGCAGCCGTGGAAGTGGATGCAGAACCGCCGCAGGCGGCAAGGCTCAGTGCCATCGCACCGGCCAGAAAAGCAGAGACCAGACGTTTCATATACAAATTCCTCCTTTAGAAGCAGTGCTTCAGAAGCGGCGCTTCGTTTTACCGCTTTACCATGCTAAATTGTTAAACTGTGACTATAGAATAGCGCGTTTTGCCCCGTTTGGCAAGAGGAAAACCGATTTTTTCGCGTTTTGACGGTAGACCGCCCCTTTCCGATCGGGTTTTCGGTGTATTTGTACAAAGGACAGCCCCCCGGCAGCGGCATACCCTCTCAGTCATCGCTTTGCGATGCCAGCTCCCCCAGAGGGGGAGCCATTGGCAGGCCGGGCAGGCCCACGCGGGACGAGCAAAGTTTGATTTTATCGGAAACAGTAGTGCCCTGCTACAGAGGGCAGTGGCTTCGGGACAATATCCCTTGTCAAGCTGCTGTGGATCTCTGTAGCAGGGCACTATATTTTATGCCATATTGAGCTTCCAGCGTCCAGCACAAAGTTGCCCGCCATGCCAAAGGCTCTCCCCATGGGGGAGCTGTCACCGAAGGTGACTGAGAGGGCAAGGATGCCATCATAAAACAAAAAGCACAGCGATAGCATCGCTCTGACAAAAGCCAATGCTTATCGCTGTGCAGATACTTTTGGGAAACGGGCTTGCCCTCTCCGTCATTGCTTCGCAATGCCACCTCTCCCAAGGGGAGAGGCTTT
>ENA-ORVG01003742-ORVG01003742.1-human-gut-metagenome-genome-assembly--contig:-NODE-3742-length-11391-cov-29.099330_pt1 | contig 11391 bp, 4 predicted proteins | sample MGYA00242091_ERZ509233 | MGnify/ENA primary metagenome ERZ509233 (study PRJEB26280, sample SAMEA2338840) | human gut metagenome | biome: human gut; feature: human-associated habitat; material: faeces... | reverse complement strand
TTTATTGCTTATTATCCGCACCCAAAAAGTTGCATTTATAAGTTGAACTCAAGAAGGATTACGTAGCGGGCAAGACGGTGGTGCTTGCCAACGCGAAAGACGACCAAGGGCAGCCCTGTACGAAGTACCTGAAGTTCAGCTTCGAGAAAGGGCGTCCGCTGACCTACTCGCAGAATCCCGACCTTGCGCAGACCGTCGCCCCGTCGAACGAGAGCAGGACGCAGCTTGCCGTGAACAACGAGGGCAAGACCAACGAGGCCACCAAGCACGTGAAGGAGCCGTTGCAGCAGGGTCAGACCGCACCAAAGGACGAAACCCAGCAGAAACGGCAGACCAAGAAATCCAAAGGCATGAAGGTGTCCTGATTGCCGCCACTAAATCCATCCGACAATAATCAACGGATTGAAACGGGGTTTGAACACCGCCCTGTGCCGCATATCCCACGGACAAGGACGTGCCCCGTTTCATTTCCATCCGAAAAAAACAAAAGTATCAACAGATTAAATAGAAAAAGACATGATTACCATATTGGCAGAAAAACCGAGCGTCGCCCGTGAGATAGCACGGATTGTCGGCGCAATGAAAAGAGAAGAAGGGTATTTCACCGGAAACGGCTACCACGTGACATGGGCATTGGGGCATCTGGTTCAACTTGCCCTGCCCGACGGGTACGGCATCAAGGGCTTCCGGCGCGACAGCCTGCCCGTCATTCCAGAACGGTTCGAGTTAATCCCCCGTCAGGTGAAGACGGACAAGGGCTACAAGGCGGACGCTGCGGCGGTGAAGCAGATTAAGGTGATAACCAAGCTGTGGAACGAGAGCGACAGTATTATCGTGGCAACCGACTGCGCCCGTGAAGGAGAATTGATATTCCGCTACCTCTATGCCTATACCGGCTGTACCTTGCCCTTTCAAAGACTGTGGATAAGTTCGCTGACCGATGCCGCCATCCGCAAGGGATTGAAGGAACTGAAGGACGGTCACGAATACGACTGTCTCTATCATGCCGCCAAAGCCCGGAGCGAAGCCGACTGGCTGGTGGGCATCAACGGCACGCAGGCATTGACCGTCGCCGCCGGACGGGGCACGTATTCCGTAGGGCGTGTGCAGACACCCACGCTGGCGATGGTCTGCAAGCGTTTCTGGGAAAACAAGCGTTTCACGCCCGAACCGGTACACCAGCTGCATTTCTCCACCCCGTCGGTGAGCGTGAATGAGATTGTAAAGTTCGCCTCGGTGGAGAAATGGAAAGACAAGGAGGAAGCCGCCGCATTATATAATAACGTAAAGACACAAATGTGCGCCACCATCGTGAAAACCGAAAAGAAGGAAAAGGTGGAGAACCCTCCGCTGCTGTACGACCTGACCACGCTCCAGAAGGAAGCGAACACGAAGCACGGCTTCACGGCAGAGCAGACGCTCGACCTCGTGCAGAAGCTCTATGAGGCGAAGCTCGTCACCTATCCGAGAACGTCGAGCCGCTACATCCCGGAGGACGTGTTTGCCGAAGTACCCCTGCTGTTCGACAGGCTTTCCTCTCATTCATCGTTTGCAGATAAAATCGAAAGCATGGGCGAACTGAACCGCCGCAGCGTGGACGCATCGAAAGTGACCGACCACCATGCGCTGTTGGTGACCCCGAACCGTCCGCTGGCTCTTTACAAGAACGAACAGTTCATCTACGACATGATTGTGGGGCGCATGATTGAGGCATTTTCCCCGGAGTGCGTCAAGGACACGACCACCGTCCGTGCGGAGTGCGAAGGCGTAGCGTTTGAAACCAAAGGGTGCATCGTCCGCAAGGCGGGCTGGCGTTCGGTCTATGGCGAGGACAGGGAGGACACCGTACTGCCCGACTGGAAGGAGGGCGACACGCTGGCGATGAACGGCTGCACGATGAGTTCGGGCATGACCCGTCCGAAGCCGCTGCACACGGAAAGCACCCTGCTGGCGGCAATGGAGACCGCCGGACGCGAGGGCGTGGAGGACGAGGAAGCGCGGCAGGCGTTGAAGGACTGCGGCATCGGCACGCCCGCCACCCGTGCCGCCATCATCGAGACCCTGCTCCGGCGCGAATACATGGTGCGCGTGAAGAAGTCGCTCGTGCCGACGGAGAAAGGGCTTGCCCTGTATTCCATCGTGAAGGGCATGGACATCGCCGATGTGGAAATGACCGGACGCTGGGAGAAGGAACTGGCGGAGATAGAAAAAGGCAGGACGCCGCACGAGGCTTTCCTGCGCGACATCGAGGGCTACACCCGCAAGATAACCACCGAACTGCTCGCCTGCGACAAAATCTTTGGTCACAAGGCATCGGGCTGCGCCTGCCCCAAGTGCGGCACGGGCACGATGCAGTTCTATGGCAAGGTGGTGCGCTGCGACAACCCGGACTGCGCCCTGCCGGTGTTCCGCCAGATAGCGGGCAGGACGCTCACCGACGCGGAAATGACCGGCCTGCTGGCGAAAGGAAAGACGGACATCCTCAGCGGCTTCAAGAGCAAACAGGGCAAGCCGTTCAGCGCGGCGGTCGCCTTCGATGCGGATTTCAACACGAAATTCATCTTTCCCGAAACCAAAGGCACAAGAAAGAGTACAAACATGAAAGGAAGAAGAAAATAATGATTAATTTTGCCACTGATTCATGTCGTAATCTGTTTCAATTCGTTGATACTCGTTATTCACATGGATTTAGTGGCGGCACTCGGAGGGATACCGGGTGCCTTTTTTCTTCTCCTTTATCCATATCAATATCCGATTTTTTCACCACTAAATCCATAAAAAGATGAAACAGAACAAGAAAACCGTTCCGGCGGAACTGTCCTATTACGGGCTGTACCTACTGGACTACCTGAGAAAATACCATCCTGACAAAGCATCGGATACCGGTTTCATTGCCGGACGAGAGGAAGCCGCCACCGCCACTTTCGAGAAGGAAAGGCTGGCGGGCGGCACGGTGGAGGACGCCCACGAGGAAGCCATGCGCGTGCTGCTCGAAGGGCTGCACTTCTCTCCCTACGCCCTGCTGACGGAGGTCGTGGAGAGGGAGTTTGCCGACGAGGTGGCGGAACCCGACCGCGAGGCGTTCTGCCGCAGGCTCTACCCCTACTTGACAAACCTGTTCGCCGGTTACGACACGTCGGACGACACTTTCGCCCTGTCACCCGCGCATGACCTGCTCTACACGGAGCTGGTAGGAACCGTCATGCTTTATCTGGAGTCCTATGGCGTTCAATAGGAAACAGAAGCTGAGGGACAACATCGAGGCGGTACGCACGGCGTTCACGCTTGACCGGGAACGGCGCACCCCGACGGAAAGGGAACGTGCGCTGCTGGAGCGGTACTGCGGCTTCGGAGGGCTGAAGTGCATCCTGAACCCGGCAAAGGAACTGGCAGATGCCGTGCATTGGGCGAAATCCGACCTCGAACTGTTCGCCCCGACGGTGGAACTGTACCGTATCATCAGGGAAAACAGCAGGGATGAAACGGAGTACAAGCGGTATGTGGACTCGCTGAAAGCCTCGGTGCTGACGGCGTTCTACACGCCGCAAGCCATCACGGACACCATCGTGGACGTGCTCCACGACAAGAAGGTGCGACCGAAGCTCGTGCTGGAGCCGTCGGCGGGCATGGGCGCGTTCATCGCCCCGGTACTGTCGGACAATCCGCAGGCGGAGATCATGGCTTTCGAGAAAGACCTGCTGACGGGCAAGATGCTCGGACACCTGTACCCGCAGCAGAAGATACGCACGGAAGGCTTCGAGAAGATAGAAAAGCCGTTCCTGAACCGGTTTGACCTTGCCATCTCCAACATCCCTTTCGGGGATATAGCGGTGTTCGACCCGGAATACACCAATGGCTCGGTATTCAAAAAGATAGCGGCAAGGAAGGTGCATACCTATTTCTTTCTGAAAGGGCTGGACGCGGTGCGTGACGGCGGTATCGTGGCATTCATCACCTCGCAGGGCGTGCTGGATACGGAGGGCAACGGCGGCACACGCTACATGATGATGAGAAAGGCGGATCTGGTGTCCGCCATCCGCCTGCCGAACAACCTGTTCACGGAAGATGCCAACACGGAGGTGGGGTGCGACCTGATTATCCTGCAAAAGAACGAGGGCAAGGAAGAGCTTTCCGAAGAGGACAGGAGGTTGGGCGATGTCGTAAAGAACAACCATACGGGAATTTCCACCAACGGGTATTTTTTTGACCACCCGGAATACATCATCCACACCGACGCGAAAAGGGATACCGACCCCTATGGCAAGCCGGCTATGGTATATACGCACAGCGGCGGCGTGGAGGGTATCGCCACGGACTTGTACCGGATATTGTCGGCGGACCTGTCGGCACGGCTGGACTTGGAACGTTACAATGGTGTCAAGGCTGAAAATCGTGAAACACAGACGATTTCCGTCCAGCCGCAAGTTCAGGAAGTACAACAGCCGAAGGTGGAAATAGAAGAAAAAACGGTACAGCCAAATGCAGAAGCGGTAAAATCCGCACCGCAGGTCGTGGAAACGAAACAGCACGAAGCTCCTGTAATGGACTTGTATGACCTGTTCGGCTACACGCAGGAAGAGCGCAGATTGGCGGAACGGGGACTGAAACCGGAGAGGAAGAAAGGAGCCAAGTCCAAACGCCGGAAGCCGGTGCAACCGTCATTGTTCCCGATGCCTGCTGACGGGCAGGGGGTAACGGCGGAAAAAGAAAATGAAGCGGCAAGAGGCAGAAGTGCGGAAACGGCTCCTGCCATCAGCCCCGAAGAGGTACGGGAGATGGAGGAAATCATCCGTCAAGGGGCGAACGGAATACCGAAAAGACGGCACGAAGAGCCAGTACCCATGCACGGAAAGACCGAAGGTGCTACCGCTCCACCCGAAGACGGTGACCCGGAGGATGCCGTTTACCGCAGTCTGGACTGGGAAACCAACCCGCCCATCAACGGCTTCTATGAAACGATGATGTCACTCACACCCGAAAGGCGTGCCGAACTGCGCCGGATGGGAAAGGAAAAGATGGATGCCAATGCCGCCAAGCAAGCGGATACAGCCCGACCGCAATCCATACATCCGGTCTATCCGGTAGAGAACGGCTTTGAGGCAGAGGGAAGAAGACGGATTGAGCGTGTGGAAAGGGAGATGCGCGAGGAGGAAGCAGCCCTGACACCGGAAGAACGGCAGCGCAGGAAGGAGGAAGCGATGATGCCCCGTCCGTTCAAGGGCATCATGGAAGCGCACCTAAAAGAAGGCTCGCTGGTATGGGAATATACCGGCGGCGTCCGCTTCCAAATCGGGGTGCTGAAGGATGTCACCAAGTACGGGGCGACCTTCCAGCCGCTCGACATGGAGGGGATGCAGGCGCAGAAGGCACAGCTCTACATCGACCTGCGCAACACCTACGAGCGGCTCTACGCCCATGAAGCGGAAAACCACGAGGAAAACGCCCTGCTACGCCGCAACCTGAACACCTACTATGACGAGTTTGTCATGCGCTACGGCAACCTGAACGCCAAGCACAACGCCAAGCTCATCCTGATGGACGCTTCGGGGCGCAACATGCTCTCGCTGGAGCGCGGCGAGAACGGGCAGTTCGTCAAGGCGGACATCTTCGACCATCCCGTCGCCTTCTCGCAGGAAACGCTTGTCGAGGTGGAGTCGCCCGAAGAAGCCCTGTCTGCCTCGCTGAACCGGTACGGCGGCGTGAACCTGCCCTACATGGAATCCCTTTGCGACCTGCCGCAAACGGACATCTTGGAAGCGTTGAAGGGACGGGTGTTCTACAACCCGCTGGCGGACGGTTACGAGATAGCCGACCGCTTCATCGCAGGGAACGTGGTGCAGAAGACCGCCGACGTGGAAGACTGGATAAAGGAAAATGAAGGGCACGGGATGCTGCCGCAGGCGCAGGAGTCATTGGCGGCATTGCGCGAAAGCATACCCGAACAAATACCGTTTGAGGATTTGGATTTCAATTTCGGGGAACGGTGGATACCCACGGGCGTGTATGCCGCCTACATGAGCCGCCTGTTCGACACGGAGGTACGGATAACCTATTCGGAAAACATCGACGAGTATGCGGTGGCGTGCAGCCACAAGACGATGAAAATCACGGACGAGTTTCTGGTGAAAGGCTATTACCGCCACTACGACGGCATGAACCTGCTGAAACACGCCCTGCACAACACCTGCCCGGACATGATGAAAAGCATCGGCAAGGACGAGCACGGCAATGACATCAAGGTGCGCGACAGCGAGGGCATACAGCTCGCCAACGCGAAGATTGATGAAATCCGGGGCGGCTTCACGGAGTGGCTGGAGGAACAGTCGCCGGAGTTCAAGAAGCGGCTGACGGACATGTACAACAACAAGTTCAACTGCTTCGTGCGCCCGAAGTACGACGGCTCGCACCAGAAGTTCCCGGACTTGGACCTGAAAGGTCTCGGTATCAAGGACCTGTACGTAAGCCAGAAGGATTGCGTATGGATGCTGAAAATGAATGGTGGGGGTATCGCCGACCAGGAAGTGGGCGGCGGCAAGACGCTGATAATGTGTGTCGCATCCTATGAGATGAAGCGTCTGGGACTGGTTCACAAGCCGATGATTATCGGTCTGAAAGCCAACGTGCGCGAGATTGCCGAAACATACCGCAGGGCATATCCCAACGCCCGCATCCTCTATGCGTCGGAGAAGGACTTCGCCGCTGCCAACCGGGTGCGTTTCTTCAACGACATCAAGAACAACGACTGGGATTGCGTCATCATGTCGCACGACCAGTTCGGGAAGATACCGCAGTCGCCGGAGTTGCAGCAGCGCATCCTGCAGGAAGAGCTGGACTCGGTGGAGGAAAACCTCGAAGTGCTGCGCAATCAGGGCAAGGACGTGTCACGCGCCATGCTGAGGGGACTGGAGAAAAGGAAAATCAACCTGACGGCGAAGCTCGAAAAGGTGGAGCACGCCATCAAGTCACGCACGGACGACGTGGTGGACTTCAAGCAGATGGGCATCGACCACCTCTTTGTCGATGAGAGCCACCAGTTCAAGAACCTGACGTTCAACACCCGTCACGACCGTGTGGCGGGGCTGGGCAACTCCGAGGGAAGCCAGAAGGCGCTGAACCTGCTGTTCGCCATCCGCACCATACAGGAGCGGACGGGCAGGGATTTGGGGGCGACCTTCCTCTCCGGAACTACCATTTCCAACAGCCTTACAGAGCTGTACCTGCTGTTCAAGTACCTGCGCCCGAAGGCGCTGGAGAAACAGGACATCCGCTGCTTCGACGCATGGGCGGCGATATTCGCCAAAAAGACCACCGACTTCGAGTTCAACGTGACGAACAACATCGTGCAGAAGGAACGCTTCCGCTACTTCATCAAGGTGCCGGAACTGGCGGCGTTCTACAACGAGATAACCGATTACCGCACGGCGGAGGATATTGGCGTGGACCGTCCGAAGAAGAACGAGATACTGCACCACATACCGCCCACCCCGGACCAAGAGGTGTTTATCGGGAAGCTGATGCAGTTCGCCAAGTCGGGCGACGCGACGATATTGGGCAGACCGCCGCTCTCGGAAACGGAGGAGAAGGCGAAGATGCTCATCGCCACGGACTATGCACGGAAAATGGCATTGGACATGCGCATGATTGACCCGAACTACGAGGACCACCCCGACAACAAGGCGAGCCATTGCGCCAAGATGATAGCGGAGTATTACCGCAAGTACGACGCGCAAAAAGGCACGCAGTTCGTCTTTTCGGATTTGGGCACGTACCAGCCCGGAGGTGGTTGGAGCGTGTACACCGAAATCAAGCGCAAGCTGGTGGAGGACTACGGCATACCCGCAAGCGAAATCCGCTTCATTCAGGAATGCAAGAACGAGAAGGCACGGAAGGCGGTGATAGAGGCGATGAACGAGGGTCATGTGCGTGTGCTGTTCGGCTCGACGAGTATGCTCGGAACGGGTGTGAACGCCCAGCGCAGGGCGGTGGCAATCCATCACCTTGACACGCCGTGGCGCCCGTCCGACCTCGCCCAGCGTGACGGACGGGCAGTACGGAAAGGCAACGAGATTGCCAAGCTGTATGCGGACAACAAGGTGGATGTCATCATCTACGCGGTGGAGAAGTCGCTGGACAGCTACAAGTTCAACCTGCTGCACTGCAAGCAGACGTTCATCTCACAGTTGAAGTCCGGCGCATTGGGCGCACGAACCATTGACGAGGGGGCGATGGACGAGAAGTCGGGCATGAACTTCTCGGAATACATGGCGATACTCTCCGGCAACACGGACTTGCTTGACAAGGCGAAGCTCGAAAAGAAGATAGCCTCGCTGGAGGGTGAACGCAAGTCGTTCCATAAGGGCAAGCGGGATTCGGAGTTGAAATTGGAGAGCAAGACCTCGGCGCTGAGGAACAACCAAGCGGTCATCGCCGGCATGACGGAGGACTGGGAGAAGTTCACCGCCGCCGTACAGACTGACAAGGAGGGCAAACGGCTCAACCCCATCAAGATTGACGGGCTGGACACCACCGACGAGAAGGCCATCGGCAAGCGGTTGCAGGAGATAGCCAAGAACGCCACGACGGGTGGACAGCCCAAACGCATCGGCGAGCTGTACGGCTTCCCCGTCAAGGTGGTGAGCGAGCGGACACTCAGCGACGGGCTGGAGTTCACCGACAACCGCTTTTTCGTGGAAGGGAACTACAAGTACACCTACAACAACGGGCATCTGGCGATGGCGGACACCCATGCCGCCGCCGTGAACTTCCTGAACGCGCTGGAGAAGATACCCTCCGTCATCGAGCAGTATAGGGCGAAAAACGAAACGCTGGAGCGCGAGATACCACAGTTGCAGGAGATAGCGGGCAAGACATGGAAGAAGGAGGACGAACTGAAACAGTTGAAATCCGAGCTTGCCACCCTCGACCGAAAAATTCAGCTGGAGCTTGCGCCACCCACGCCCGAAGTCGCAGAAAAGGAGAATGAAGGGCAACAGCTCAAGCCGGAAGCGGAAGATGTGAGGAACAGGCAGGCGCAATATCCCGAAAATGCACCGCCGCAGATACGCAGTCCGGCGGATAGTATCGTTGCCAACCATGTCATAATCGGGCGTCCGGGACTGTATGCCAAGGAGGAAACCCGGTCCAAAGGATTGAAAATATAACCTAAGGAATTTTATCTGAAGTATTAATAAGGGCTATCCCAAAAGGTCTAAAAGTAAATTTTATCCTTTCTGCAAGTATCTATAGGATGGCAACTGCATTTTTTTCTTTTTGGGCAGCCCTTATTAAAATTTATTCTTATTTTAGGTTATATACATTCATGTCCATTTATGTAAAAAATTCCTGCTGACCTTGTTTATGTCTTGTCAGTCACCATTTGCAAAACCATATTTGACCCTCAAAGAGGCTGAATTTGATAAGTAACTTGCTACATACTCATAATAAGGAGCTAAATAGAACACGAATGGGAAATACACAAATGCTAAACTAAAGAAGATATTGGCCAAAATAAACGCTATACCGAGAGAGAAACTTGATTTTTCAACTTCCTAAAACGGTGTTGTTCAAACATTTCTACTTATTTGTACTTGCCAGTTGAACCTACGCTTCCCTAATAAAATGTCTATGGTAAAAAGTTAAAAAATCCTCCCACTTTTGTTAGATATATTTTTTTGTGTAATTTTGTAATCGTTATGCGGCAGTAATAATATACATATTAATACGAGTTAGTAATCCTGTAGTTCTCATATGCTACGAGGAGGTATTAAAAGGTGCGTTTCGACAATGCATCTACTGTAGTATATTATTGCTTAATCCAAATGAATATTATAAATTTAGGAATTCTTGCTCACATTGATGCAGGAAAAACTTCCGTAACCGAGAATCTGCTGTTTGCCAGTGGAGCAACGGAAAAGTGCGGCCGTGTGGATAATGGTGACACCATAACGGACTCTATGGATATAGAGAAACGTAGAGGAATTACTGTCCGGGCTTCTACGACATCTATTATCTGGAATGGAGTGAAATGCAATATCATTGACACTCCGGGACACATGGATTTTATTGCGGAAGTGGAGCGGACATTCAAAATGCTTGATGGAGCAGTCCTCATCTTATCCGCAAAGGAAGGCATACAAGCGCAGACAAAGTTGCTGTTCAGTACTTTACAAAAGCTGCAAATCCCGACAATTATATTTATCAATAAGATTGACCGTGCCGGTGTGAATTTGGAGCGTTTGTATATGGATATAAAAACAAATCTGTCGCAAGATGTCCTGTTTATGCAAACTGTTGTCGATGGATCGGTTTATCCGGTTTGCTCCCAAACATATATAAAGGAAGAATACAAAGAATTTGTATGCAACCATGACGACGATATATTAGAACGATATTTGGCGGATAGCGAAATTTCACCGGCTGATTATTGGAATACGATAATCGCTCTTGTGGCAAAAGCCAAAGTCTATCCGGTGCTACATGGATCAGCAATGTTCAATATCGGTATCAATGAGTTGTTGGACGCCATTTCTTCTTTTATACTTCCTCCGGCATCAGTCTCAAACAGACTTTCAGCTTATCTCTATAAGATAGAGCATGACCCCAAAGGGCATAAAAGAAGTTTTCTTAAAATAATTGACGGAAGTCTGAGACTTCGAGACGTTGTAAGAATCAACGATTCGGAAAAATTCATCAAGATTAAAAATCTAAAGACTATTTATCAGGGCAGAGAGATAAATGTTGATGAAGTGGGTGCCAATGATATCGCGATTGTAGAAGATATAGAAGATTTTCGAATCGGAGATTATTTAGGTGCTAAACCTTGTTTGATTCAAGGATTATCTCATCAGCATCCCGCTCTCAAATCCTCCGTCCGGCCAAATAAGCCCGAAGAGAGAAGCAAGGTGATATCCGCTCTGAATACATTGTGGATTGAAGACCCGTCTTTGTCCTTTTCCATAAACTCATATAGTGATGAATTGGAAATCTCGTTATATGGTTTGACCCAAAAGGAAATCATACAGACATTGCTGGAAGAACGATTTTCCGTAAAGGTCCATTTTGATGAGATCAAGACTATCTACAAAGAACGACCTATAAAAAAGGTCAATAAGATTATTCAGATCGAAGTACCACCCAACCCTTACTGGGCCACAATAGGGCTGACTCTTGAACCCTTACCGTTAGGGGCAGGGTTGCAAATCGAAAGTGACATCTCCTATGGTTATCTGAACCATTCTTTTCAAAATGCCGTTTTTGAAGGGATTCGTATGTCTTGCCAATCTGGTTTACATGGATGGGAAGTGACAGATCTGAAAGTAACTTTTACTCAAGCCGAGTATTATAGCCCGGTAAGTACACCTGCTGATTTCAGACAGCTGACCCCTTATGTCT
>ENA-ORVG01003735-ORVG01003735.1-human-gut-metagenome-genome-assembly--contig:-NODE-3735-length-11413-cov-3.094295_pt1 | contig 11413 bp, 9 predicted proteins | sample MGYA00242091_ERZ509233 | MGnify/ENA primary metagenome ERZ509233 (study PRJEB26280, sample SAMEA2338840) | human gut metagenome | biome: human gut; feature: human-associated habitat; material: faeces... | reverse complement strand
CAGACTCGGAGTCCATGCCAAGGCCCACCAGGATGGCCGCCACCGACAGGGGGTGGATGATATAAGGCTCTCCAGACTTTCTCTTCTGTCCTTCATGAGCTTCACTTGCAACCTTATATGCCTTCTCTATCATGGAAATATCTGTTGATGGATGATACTTCAGAACACTGTTTATCAGTTCTTTATAAAGCACCTCCGGACTTGTAAAATCATGCATGGTCTTTACTGCCGCATCTGCTCTCTTTACAGATTCCAGCTTCTCTTTTTCAACCTGCATTTCATCTTTTTTTGCTTCTGTACTTTTTGTTATCTCTGTCATATGCTCCCACCTGCCTGTCCTGCACAATCAGCTGTGCTTATTTACCATCATAACAAATTACAGACGCTACATCATACCCATTCAGTCTTTCGCGTCCCTTTAAACCTGCAAGTTCCATGAGAAATACAACCTTGACAACCTCACCGCCAAGCTGTTCCACCAGCTTGATCGCTGCTTCGATCGTACCGCCTGTTGCGATCAGATCATCAACGATAACCACTTTCTGACCTGGTTTTATGGAATCTTTATGCATTTCAATCTCTGCACTGCCATATTCCAGATCATAGCTTACAGATACTGTTTCGCGGGGAAGTTTACCTTTTTTACGAATCGGTACAAATGGTTTATGAAGATTATATGCGATCGGTACACCAAAGATAAAGCCTCTGGACTCTGTTCCTGCAATCACGTCCACATCTACATCCTTAAGGCAGTCCTGCATGGAGTCGATTGCCAACTGCAGGCCATCCGCGTCCTGCAGAACACTTGTAATATCTCTGAAAATAATCCCCGGTTCAGGAAAATCCGGTATACTTAATACATAATCTTCAATTTTCTTCATTTTATTTCTCCTCCAGTGTGTGTTATATTGCTGTTCGCTCATAAATATTTTATAGTATATCACCTTTTTATTTCAGAATCAAGTTACTGTTAAGCCCTGCCGTTCTCAGTAACAAGTCTGCTGACGGATACGAAACAAGTGGTAATATTAACAGTAATTTTGAATAATGATCTGAAGGCTCTCTCGTCCCCTGAATCTGTTGATCTCCGGATAATAAGTAACAGAAATACTGTCTTTTTCCCTGATAAAGTTCACAAAATCCTCTGCTTCTCCGAAATAAATGCCTTCCATTGAAATCCCCTGCGGATCGAGAAGTTTTAATTTTACTACATTTTTATTTTTCCCGATAATACTGTGATCAAGCACTCTGAGATTTTTCTGTGCAAAGACCGGTTTTGTATTCCCTTTTCCAAAGGGTTCCAGAAGCGAAATCTGTTCTACCAGTTCTTTTGTAATATAAGACACAGGCATCGGCACATCAATCACGATCTTAGGACGCAATTCTTCGTCCGTCAACGTACAGTTGACATTGAGGCGTCTCCGGAATTCTTCTATATTTTTTTCTTCTATAGACAGACCTGCTGCCATCGGATGACCTCCAAACTGTATCATCAGGTCTGCACATTTTACCAGTTCTTCATACATAGAGTAACTTTCTATTGATCTTCCGCTTCCTTTTGCACTTGTCTCACCGCCCGTCAATACAAAGGCAGGCCTGTGATATTTTTCCCTGATCCTGCCTGCTATAATACCGGCAAGACTTTCATGACAATCCGGAAGATAAACTACCAGTACTCTGTCATTTTTCAGCTCTGTAGTCTCTATGATCCGGATTGCCTCTTCTTTTCCTTTCTCAGTGAGAGCTTTTCGGCTCTGATTAAGAGCTGTAAGATCTCCGGCAAGCCTTGCTGCTTCTTCCTTTGTTTTTGCATTGAGAAGTGCAAGAGAACGGGCAGCTGTATCCAGTCTGCCACTGGCATTGATACATGGTCCCAGCACAAATCCGATATGATAAGCTGTGATTTTAGCATCTTCCAGAGAATTTGCTCGGATCAGTTCCTGCAATCCTTGATTTTTGGTATTTTTCAGACGGCACAGCCCTTCTTTTACCAGAATCCTGTTCTCTCCCTGAAGATCCATAACATCTCCTACTGTTGCAATAGCCGCCAGTTCATAATAATCTTCCAGCTCCTCTGCCGGAACACCAAATCTCTCGTAAAGTGCTGCAATATATTTAAAGGCCACCACTGCCCCACACAGGTTTTTATTCGGGTATGGACAATCATATTGTTTCGGATTCAAAATCGCATCTGCCGGCGGAAGCACCATCTGGCGTTCTCCCTTTTCCTCCCTGTAAGGAACCTCATGATGATCTGTAATAATCACTGTCATTCCCTTATCCTTTGCCATCTGGATTTCAGCAGCCGCAGCAATTCCATTATCACAGGTCACGATCGTATCGATCCGGTCCGTTTCCGCTCTTTCTATAAGATGTGCATGAATCCCATATCCGTCTGCAACTCTGTCCGGAATATAAGTATCCACATCTGCTCCGATCCTCGCAAGGCCTTTCATTAAAATGTATGTAGAGGTCACACCATCAATATCATAATCACCAATAATACGGACTTTTGCTTTCTGCGATATTTTTTTCTCCAGGATATCTACAGCTTTTTCCATATCCTTCATCAGCCAGGGAGAAGGAAGCTCTTGTACTGTTCCTGACAGATACTCTCTTATCTTATCTTCTCCGATTACATCTCTGTTCCTGATCAGTCTCGCAATCACCGGATCAATATGAAACTGTTGACCGATCTGGTTAAAATCTGCTCTTTTTGCTGCTATTACCCATTTCTCCATATATTTTCTCTCCTCATAAAAATATCCCGGAGTTTTACCCCGGGATATTTCTGTCTGCCTGTTTTTCAGACAATTATTGTTTTATTCAGCATCATCATTCTGCTGTTTTTTAGCTGCTTCTTCGGCAGCCAGACGTTCAGCTACTCTTTTTCTGTTTTTCTTCTTTGGCTGAGTCGGATCTTTCTGTGATACATCACGTGCTTTCTTCGGCTTTGAAGAGGACTTTGCAGATGCGGAAGCTGCAGCAATTGCCGGCTGTCCTTTTCCTGCAAATTTCTTTTTCATCACATACCACAACGCACCTGTAATACATACAGAAGAATATGCACCGACAAGAACACCAACCATCAGAGGTGCTGCAAATTCACGGATAGAAGAAACACCCATGATATAAAGAACAGCTACCATAACAAAAGTTGTAAAAGAGGTATAAATACTTCTTGTAAGAGTCTGAGTGATACTTGTGTTTACAATTTCTGCCAGTTTTTCTCTGGAACCACTGTGAAGGTTCTCACGTATACGGTCAAAAATAACGATTGTAGCATTGATAGAATAACCTACGATCGTAAGCATGCAGGCAATAAATGTATTACCGACAGATACTCTGGCAATAGCATAGAATGCAAGTACAACCAGAACATCATGCAGAAGCGCCAATACCGCACTGCTTGCAAAACGGATGTCTTTAAATCTGAACCAGATATAAAGAAGCATACAGATTGTAGCTACTATAACGGCTACGATCGCATCACGACGCATTTCACTACTTACTGTAGAAGAAATACTTTCTGTGGAAATCGTGCTGTCATCTACACCAAATTTCTCAACCAGTGCACTCTGCAGAGCTTCACGTTCGCTCTGATTCAGAGAACGTGTCTTGATCACAACCTGATTTGTTCCGACTACCTTTGTAGGCTGAACATTTTTATCTCCTGTCACCTCTTCTACAACAGGAGTTACTTCAGAATCAATGGTCTTAATATCCATATCTTCATTAAATGTAACAGTCGTAGAAGTACCGCCTGAGAACTCAAGGCTGTAATTTAACGCTTTGTTTCCTGCATGCGAATTAGCAAACATCGCTGCCGGACCGCAGAGGATCAGGATAATGGAAATAGCAAAAAATACTTTCTTCTTTCCAAGGAAATCAACTGCCTTACGTTCTTTTGCAGATCCGTAGAATTTCGGATCACGTACACCAACTGCATAAAGTGCATTTACAATCAGTCTGGATACAACCAGTGCTGTAAACATGGAGATCACGATACCAAGGGCAAGTGTATAAGCAAATCCCTTAACAGTACCTGAACCAAGCCACATCAGCACAAAGGCTGCGATCAGCGTTGTAATATTTCCATCAAAGATTGCAGAGAAAGCTTTGCTGAAACCGGACTTAATAGAATTCCTTACTGAAACTCCTGCACCAATTTCCTCTCTGATTCGGGCATAAATAATAACATTGGCATCCACCGCCATACCGATACCAAGAATAATACCCGCAATACCCGGAAGAGTAAGAGTAATATCAAAGGCATTCAGCGTGATCAGCATTAATGATGTATAAAGAATCAGTGCAATACCTGCAACTATACCAGGTATGCGGTATGCAATGATCATAAAGATAATAACGATGATCAGACCGATCGCACCTGCAAGAACACTTGTAGAGATTGCTTCTTCACCAAGCTGTGCAGCTACAACACTGGAACGAAGTTCTTCCAGTTCCAGTCCCAGAGAACCGATACGGATATAAGAAGCAAGGTTCTGTGCTTCTTCCAGGTCAGACATTCCGCTGATCTGTGCTTTTCCGCCGGAAATCTCTTCATTTACATTCGGAGCACTGATAATGTTATTGTCATAGACGATAGCGATCTGCTTGCCTACATTATTCTTTGTAGCTTCTGCAAATTTTGTTTTACCACTGTTTTCTCCATCAGAAGTAAGAGTAAGACTTACCACATATTCCTTTGCACTTGTGTTCTGATTCTGGATCGCACCACCCTGGGCATCTGCTACATCAGAACCTTCCAGAACAACACTTCCGGATTCCTTGATCTCATCCATAGTTCTGGAGAGAACATATCCATCCTGTCCTGTAGTAAAGTTCTGGTTTCCGTCAGCATCTTCTTTTGTGATGAAATACAGGGAACCTGGTTTACCCAGATCATTCAAAATAGTATCTGCATCTGTAACACCAGGAATTTCAACTGTAATACGGTCTGATCCTTCCTGGTATACCTGAGCCTCAGTACTGTACTGCTCTACACGCTTCTGAAGCTTGTAGATCGTATCTGACATCTCTTCGCTTGTCGGATTGCTCTCCTTAGCCTGGTAGGTAATGCTGACACCACCGGCAAGATCAAGACCCGTGTTGATATGTTTTGCTGCACCGGTTCCGGTAGGACCGATACCTACGGCTGCAGTAAAGCAAAAGAACACAGTCAGGATCAGTGTCAGAAGCAGCACTACGATTCCTTTACTTTTCTTCATAGTTCTTTTCCCTTCTTGATTTTTTGTCCGCGGTCATGTTCATCCGCCTGCCAGCCATTTTCTGTTATGATAACAGCCGACGGCGGTATCAGTCAGACAGATTACTGCCCACTAATCACATGCCAGTGCGGCTTTTATCATGATGGCGCACTCCACACGTTTTCTCTGGAGTTCGCATCCGATTTCATAATTGCCTTTGATATCTCCCTGGAAATGGAATGCATTTGCCGCACATCCGCCACTACAGTAGAAACGTGCGAAGCAGTCTTTGCAGTCTTTCTTTGTGTAAACGTTGCATCCGCCGAATTCCTTCTGGATTTCCGGCTTTGTGATGCCTTCGTCTACATTTCCCATGAGATACTGTTCTTCACCAACAAACTGGTGACATGGGTAAAAATCACCCCAGGGTGTTACAGCCAGGTACTCTGTTCCTGAACCGCAGCCTGACAGTCTCTTGTATACGCAAGGGCCACCTGTAAGGTCGATCATAAAATGGAAGAAGTTAAATCCTTTTCCCTCTTTCTCTCTTTTAATCATTTCTTTTGCAAGAGTATCATACTCTTCCATGATCTGGGGGATATCCTCCTCGCGGATCGCATATTCCTCCGTATCAGCCGCAACTACAGGCTCTACAGAAATCTGTTTGAATCCAAGATCTGCCAGATGAAGCACATCCTTGGAGAAATCAAGATTATGGTGAGTAAAAGTACCTCTTACATAATACTTGTCCTGATTTCTGGATTCTGCAAACTTCTGGAACTTCGGCATGATCAGGTCATAGCTTCCTGCACCTTTTCTGAATGGACGCATGTAATCATGTACTTCCTTACGTCCGTCCACACTCAGTACAACGTTGCCCATCTCTTTATTGCAGAATTCCATTACTTCATCATTCAGAAGAACTCCGTTTGTTGTTAAAGTGAAACGGAATTTCTTATTGTGAAGCTTTTCCTGCTCTCTGCCATATTTTACCAGATTTTTTACAACCTGCCAGTTCATCAGCGGCTCGCCGCCAAAGAAATCCACCTCCAGGTTCCGCCGGCTGCCGGAGTGATCCATGAGAAAGTCCAGAGCCCGCCTGCCCACCTCTGGAACCGGAGTTCGCGATCAGGAAATCAAGAGCTTTTTTGCCGACTTCATAGGACATAAGAGCTCTTCTGCCATGATATTCGCCTTCTTCGGCAAAACAATAACGGCAGGCCAGATTGCAGTCATGAGCAATGTGCAGGCACAATGCTTTTACAACGGTCTGCCGGTTATTTGAAAATTCTTCAATTACATTCTCATAAACATCTTTTGTAAAAAGCATTCCATCTTCTTTCAGCTTATTACATTCTCTTACAGATGTCTCAATATCTTCTCTGTTATATTTGTTTTCCAGTTTCTCTGCAATAGCTTCTGTGCCAAGGCCCTCTTCCAGATATGGAAGAACCTCATATGTAACCTCATCTACCAGATGGATGCATCCACTGTTGATATCCAGTACAATATTAAAGCCATTGCTTTTATAACGGTGAATCAGACTCATTTTACTAAAATCCTTTCTAAGCGTAAGATAAGCAGCGGAATAAAAGTTCCGCTGCTTATCTCATTTCTCCATAGCTGATCTTATTTCTGCTCGCAGCTCTGGTTTCCTACTGTACAGGAAGTTTTACATGCGGACTGGCAGGAAGTCTGGCACTCGCCACATCCACCTTTTTTTACAGTGTTCTGTAAATTCTTTGTATTCAGGGTTTTGATATGTTCCATAACTCTATCCTCCTTATGTAATTATATTCTTGGCATAGTATATCATATATCTTTTCATTTTAAAAGCTTTTTTTTACGACAGCATTCCACCCAGTGTTCCACCGCCTGTGCACATAAAAAATGTTGTAACTGCATGAGCTGCACTCATATCCCAGCCGCCTTTTGCCATAACAGAGACAGTCAACAGTAATACATAGTAAGCCAGACCTGTGATAACACCCCACAGATATTTGTCTTTACGCACAATTTTGCCGGCCATAAAGCCTCCCATGAAACATGCAAGTACATAAATTATAATAATACCCGCATCTACAGCTGTTTCTCCCAGATCAAAAGCAAACAGTACCAGGGCCAAAAGCAGTAATGCCACTCCTGTTAATGCATATGCAAATAATAGTGATTTCAAAATTGCTCTGACTTTCATTGCTTCCCCTCCTGTTAAACTATATGGGGGAGGAATCAGTGTTATTCTTTTATTTCTTTCTCTTTTTTATAAATACAGCCACACCGGCGATCACTGCAGCTGCCACAAACAGTATCACAAACGGCATAATTGATGTTGTATCTCCGGTATTTACTGTATTGTTATTTTTCACAGCTTTATTTTCCGTTGAATTATCATTCTGATCAGAAGAAGAACCATTATTGCTGTCAGAACTGTCATTCACAGATACTGTATTGTTCTTTCCGGAATCAGAGCTCTGACTGTCGGAGGAAGCCGGTGCAGGAGTTACCGCATCTGTGTCGTCCGTATCATTCCCCGCATCAGGTCCTACTAATTGTCTGCTTCCTGCAATTCCAAATGGACTGAAAGAATGTGTGCTGAATACCATAATACCATTCTCTACACTCGGAATAATCGTCTCAGTTGCCCCGTTATCCAGGAGATGTTCGATAGTATACTGATATCCGGATTTTACCGGCACAGTGACACTGATATAATCTCCATTAGGGATCTCGTATTCTGTATTATTCTTAAGATCCCAGAGTTCAAATTCATAAGACTGGAAAATCATTGCATCTGATTCATTGGTAAACTGATAGCTGTCACCGCTTGAAACTCTGAACTGTACATACCATGGAAGATTAACTCCGCTTACTGTAATACCGTCGCAGGTATGATTAAGTGCGGCCCTCTCTTCTTTTTCTTCATCAGAAAGAGAATCCTCTGCATCTGTAGGACGGTCATCCTTATCGTCCGGCAGAACAGGATTATCAAAGATATTATCACCTGCGCCATCTTCATCATCTTTCTTCGTATCTTCTTTATCCTGTGTCATATCATCTGCAGGTTCCAGCTTACCGGTAGTTTCTGTATCTTTATCCGTCTTATCTGCATTGCTGTTATTATCTTTGTTGTTTTTATTATCTGTTTTATCTTCTTCAATCTTATTCTCTTCATTGTCTGTATCAGTTTTATTATCCTGATCTGATTTACTTTCCTTATCTTCTTTATTGTCTGTATCAGCGTTTTCATCTGCGGCAGGTTTTTCTGACGAAGTTTCAGGCGTTTCTGTTGGATCTGCATTTTCTGTTGGATCTGTTTTACCTGAGCCTTCTGTCTTATCAACATTATCACCATCCGTAATACTGTTCACTATTACATTGATGTAACCGACAACCGCGCCGCTCTCCGGATCCCATCCATCCACATGGCTTAAATCCTGCCCTTCTGCCGGTATAAGAAGTACCTCACAGCTCTGTACACGCTGTGCAGGAACGAAACTTCCATCTGCCCATTCAAAAGTTCCATATTCCGTTGCCGGAAGTTCTACATCCGCAAGTTCTACAGGCTTATCAAGCGTGATGTTGTCCGGGATCAGAGAAGACACAGTATTCTCCTGTGACTCAGCCGCACTGACCTGTCTTGTTACACCCGGTATATTATTTCCTGCAATCAAAGCCGCTGTTAAAGCCGCTGCCGCAAAAATACCCGTTCCTTTTAATTTCTTTTTTCTTATTCTATTTATATTATTGGACATATCGCACCTCTATATTTATATTCGATTCTTATGTTTCCTGATAATCATTTTTTTACTTTCAGCCAAATATCAGTTCTCTTTTTACGTAATACAATAATATTACATATCTGTATATTATCAAACTTTTATCATTTTGTAAATATTCTGTAATGTTTTTTTTCATTTTAATCGAGTGAATTATAACACAAATCTTACTTTTTCGACAGTCCTCTTTTAAATTTTTTTATACTATCTTTGAACCAAAAGCTTTTTCTTGATTTTTTATATGAAATCATGTATATTTTGCTTAAATGTTTTATGATATGATTCAATCAATAAAGATAATCAAAAGGAGTGAATAAATCTTGGATTCAAGTATTGCCTTTCAGGCGGTGGCGATTCTGATACTGATCGCACTTTCTTCATTTTTTTCTTCTGCGGAAACCGCTATGACAACCGTAAATAAGATTCGGATACAGTCTCTTGCCGAGCAGGGCAACAAACGTGCTGTTATTCTGGAAAAAATAATTTCCAATTCCCCAAAGATGCTCAGTACCGTATTAATCGGAAACAACATTGTAAATATGTCTGTTTCTTCTCTCATGACTACACTCACCATAAAGATTCTGGGAAACGCATATGTAGGAATCACAACCGGCATCCTGACTCTGCTGATTCTCATTTTCGGTGAGATAACCCCCAAAAACCTGGCAACAATTCATGCTGAAAAATTGTCCCTGGCCTATTCAAGAATAATATACGGGCTTATGATTCTCCTTACTCCCGTTGTTTTCATTGTAAATAAAATAACAGAAGGTGTACTGGTCATTCTGCATGTTAACCCGGACGAAAAGGCAAATGCCATGACTGAACATGAACTGCGTACCCTCGTCAATGTAGGTGAAAAAGACGGCGTCATTGAAAACGAAGAAAAACAGATGATCTACAATGTGTTTGATTTTGGCGATTCAACTGCAAAAGATGTCATGATTCCCAGAATCGACATGACCTTTATAGATATCAATTTTTCCTATGATGAACTTATGGCGGTCTTCAGTGAAGATATGCATACCCGTTTTCCGGTTTATGAGGACAACACTGATAACGTAATCGGTATTATCAATATGAAAGATCTTCTTGTTTATCCAAAGGACAAACCTTTTTCAATCCGCAACATCCTGCGTGAGCCTTATTTTACCTATGAATACAAAGCTACAGCAGACCTGATGATTGAAATGCGTAAAGCATCCGTCAATCTGGCAATCGTTCTGGACGAATACGGTGCCACAGCGGGTCTGGTCACATTGGAAGACCTGTTGGAAGAGATCGTAGGTGAGATTCGCGACGAATACGATGAGGATGAAGTCGAAGATATTAAAGAAATCCAGCCTGAAAGAGAATATGTTGTTCAGGGTTCTGCCAAGCTGGATGATATCAACGAAGCCCTCCATATTAATCTGGAATCTGAAGATTATGATTCTATTGGCGGATATATTATTGAACAGCTTGACTGCCTTCCCAAAGAGGGTCAGTCTGTCACACTTGAAAGTGGCATCCGCCTGGTTGTTGACCGTCTGGACAAAAACAGAATCGAACTTGTCCACATCTGGCTTCCCGAGAAGAAAACTGAAACAGAAGAACAGCCGTAACTGTCATCTCTCCAGCATCAGTGAAAATTGTTTCACGATTCTGGAGAGTTCTCCTGTAACCGCATCAATTCCTTCTTCGTTCTTTCTCCAGTTTTCTCTGGTAATTCCATCTGCATTCACAGGCACCACATAAAATTCTGTTTTCGGATACAAGAGCTGATAATACATCAGACATCTTCTTGCATGGTAAGATTTGCAGCACAAAATCGCTCTTTCTATTTCCAGTTCTGCATGATCTGTCACCTGTCTGGAATAAATTGCGTTCTCATAAGTAAAGGTTGCCTGGTCTTCTTTCAGGATTTTCTGATCCGGAACTCCGTTTTTTATAAGAACATCCCTGAGAAATTCCCATTCTGTTCCATATTCCTTATCATATACATTGCTTTTTTCAAGAACGCCTGAAAACTTTCCATTTACTACGCTGTATTTTCCACTGGGCAGAATCCAGTCCGCCATCCCTTTCTTAAACAATTCTGCTGCTTTTTCCGCCATCTGCGGATAACCATTTCCAGGGACAAAAATAATATCAGATTTTTCCGGCTTGTTTTCTGCAAAAATAAACTCTTCTGAACCTTTTAAAAATTTTTCATATACGTCATTCATCATTACTAACTCCTCGTTATCTGTTTTTTCTACAGCACCTCTCAAATAATGCGTTTGTAACAGTCCAACAAAAATTCACGCTCTGATGAACCGGAACAATATGCATTATTTACGAAGATTTCTATAGATAGATACAGTGTACCATATTTTTTCTATTAACGTACAACCAAGTTAATTCTTAAAACTATGTCCCCCACTGCTTATGTTACTGTTCACTCTG
>ENA-ORVG01003730-ORVG01003730.1-human-gut-metagenome-genome-assembly--contig:-NODE-3730-length-11418-cov-2.247558_pt1 | contig 11418 bp, 7 predicted proteins | sample MGYA00242091_ERZ509233 | MGnify/ENA primary metagenome ERZ509233 (study PRJEB26280, sample SAMEA2338840) | human gut metagenome | biome: human gut; feature: human-associated habitat; material: faeces... | reverse complement strand
TAATTTGTCTAAAATATTATTATATTTATGCTTAAAATTCACATTAAACTTTTCATAAAATTCATCCAAATTAATCCCCTCGTTCATTCTAAGCCCCATAAATATAAATTCTTCCATTTCATCTTTTTTACTTAATACATTTTTTTCTTCTATCGGTTTTTTATTATACTCTAAACATTTATTATACTCTTTTATATCACAAATATTACTATATCTATAATTATTTATATAACCTGATGCTCCTGGCCCTAAGCCCAAATAGTTATCACATTTCCAATATACTATATTATGTTTGCATTCATATCCTTCTTTTGCATAATTAGATATTTCATATTGATGATATCCGTTCTTATATAATGTATCTATCGTATAGTTATATATACTTATATCAACTTCTTCATCATTAAGTTCAAATTCTTTATTTAGATACATATCGTAAAACTTAGTTCCCTCTTCTAATATAAGTGAGTAAGCAGATATATGTGACGGATTTAAATTTATTATTTTATTTAAAGTCTCTTTCCATTCATCAAATGATTGATTTGGAAGTGAATACATTAGGTCAACATTTATATTATCTATTCCTACCTCTATTGCATCCTTATAATTTTTTTCAAATTGTTCATATGTATGTATTCTACCTATATACTTTAAATGATGGTCTTGAGTGACTTGAAGTCCCATACTTAACCTATTTATACCTAATGATTTTATAGCCTTTAATTTTACTTTATTTAAAGTTCCTGGATTACATTCCATAGTTATTTCAGCATCTCTTTTTATATTAAAATTACTATATATATTTTCCATAAGAATAGTTAACTCCTCAGGAGTTAGGATACTAGGAGTACCTCCACCTAAAAATACACTAGTAAATTCTTTGTTTTTAAATTCTTCTTTATATAATTCCATTTCTTTTTTAATGCTTATTAAGTAGTCTTTTTTCTGATTTTTCTCTTCTATTTTGTAAGAGTTAAAATCACAATAGTTACATTTTTGAGCACAAAATGGAACATGTACATATAATCCTAACATTTATTTCTCCTTATCCATTTATTCTCTTATATTATACCAATATTTTTATTTTTTACACTTCTTATATTCTTCAAATGTATAAATTATAAGCACTATTTTAAATAATTTAATCAAAAAGTCTTTAAGTTTATGTATTAATATAAGATACTTAAACATTTAACCGCTTATATTCTTATTAGTATTCATTTATCCTATGTCTATTATTATAAAGAAAGTTAAAAAGTATTTTGAAATATAGATATCATTATAAATAGTGAACCAATATAAAATGAAAGTTACAATTTTAATATATCTGGAACAGTTTATAGTAAGTTGTAAAAGTAATCATACCTTAGAGCCCAATATATTGAAATTTCTACTGTATAGTTGTTTTATGCCATATTTATAACGAAGATAGCTAAGATATCCTAATTTTTATAATAAAAATCAAGAAAAGGAATTTGCATAAATCTACAAATTCCTTTTCTTGATTTCTATTATTTTTTACTTGTAATTGAATATACTGGTATACCTATTAATGTTATTATTATACCTCCTAAAGCAATTAATGTAGCTGTTAACAATTGATTTATTATAACAAATAAACCTCCTATTATTGCTATAGCTGGTATAATTGGATATAAAGGTACTTTATATGGTCTTTGTAATTCAGGTCTATCCTTACGAAGCTTAATAACTCCTATAAATGTTAGCACATAGAATATCCAGATTGTAAAAACAGTTAAATCAGTTAGTAAGTTAAATTGTCCTGTTAAAGCATATATTGATGCTAAAACAGCTATTAACCAAATAGAATTGGCAGGTACTCCACCTTTATTTAACTTAGCTAAAGAATCACTTGCTGGTAATGTTTTTTTGACTGCTAATGTATAAGCTACCCTTGGACCTGTTAGTAAATATCCATTAAGTGCTCCAAATACTGATATTAGTATACCTACTGTTACAATTTTACCGCCTATATTACCAAAAATTCTTTCTGCAACAAGTGCAGCTGGTGCTGTGGCTTGTGCTAATTCTGAAGCTGGCGCTACCCATAGATAAGCTAAGTTTATAACAATATATACAGCCATTACTATAGATATCCCTCCAACTATTGCTTTTGGTAAATCTTTTCCTGGATCTTTCATTTCACCAGCTATAGCACCAACGTTTATCCATCCATCGTAAGCGAATAATACAGCTATTAATAATTGTCCTATTATGCTCATTGGGTTTACACCTTCAGCAACCATAGGTTGTACTATAGGGTTATTTCCTTCACCTTTTATAAATCCGAATATCATTATTAATATAAGAGGAAGTAATTTACCTACAGTTGATACAGTTTGTATCATACCACCAGCTTTAGAACTAATATTGTTTAATACAGATATTAATAATATGATTCCTAATGCTATAGGCATTGATAAAGATTCGTTTCCTAATAATCCAGCAGATTGTTGTCCGAACATAACTGCTAAAGCAGCTATTGTAGCAGGGAAGAATAATACAGATTGCATCCATCCTGTTAAGAAACCAAGTTTCTTACCGTAGATTTCTTCTATATATACCATCATTCCACCTGTTTTAGGTATTGCAGCTGAAACTTCTGCTGCAGTAAGTCCAGCAGCTATTGTTACTATACCTGCTAAAACCCATACTAACATTCCAAGTCCTGGTGCACCACCAGTTAAAGTGTAAACAGCTTGAGGTTTAAAGAATACTCCACCACCGATAACCATACCAACAACAGTTGATAAAGCAGCAGCAACACCTAAGCTTTTTTCAAGTTGCTTGTTCTCCATTTTTAGATTCCTTTCTTCTGTTAAAATTTTAGTTATAATAAGTACATTAACTATTATAACGCTTTCCAGATAAATTTCAATACTTTTTTCTGTATTTTACGACAAAAAAACACATCAAAAAAATATTTTGCTAAAAATAATAAGTTAACAATAAGTTAAAGTAGCTTTTAAACTATAGTTTTAAAAGTTTTTAAAACTATGAAATGTAAAAAATTTCTACAAATATAAATCTATAATGATATACTAAAAATATAATAAAACAATGAAATGGCAATACTAAAAGAGATTTATAACTAAGAGGTGATATAGGATGAATATAGAAAAAATAATAAATGAATTAATAGATAAAATAAACTATCATAACGAAAAATACTACAATGAAGATAGTCCAGAAATATCAGATATGGAATATGATAATTTAGTAAAAGAGTTAATTAGGTTAGAAGAAGAAAATCCACAATTTAAGAGGATCGATTCTCCAAGCAATAGAGTTGGAGGAAAGCCATTAGAAAAATTTAATCAAATAACACATAAAATACCAATGTTAAGTTTATCTAATGCATATTCTGATTCAGACTTGAAAGACTTTGATAAAAGAGTAAAAGATATGGTAAATGAAGATGTCGAATATGTAGTTGAATTTAAGATAGATGGCTTATCAGTAGGTATTACATACGATAATGGAGAATTTCAATATGGAGCAACTAGAGGTAATGGGGTTATAGGAGAGGATATATCTAAAAACTTAATGACTATTAAAAGTATACCTCTTAAAATAAATGACAATGATGAGATAGTTGTAAGAGGAGAAGTATACATATCAAAGGAAGATTTTAAAAAGGTAAATGAGCAACAAGAAGAACAAGAACTTCAAGTATTTGCAAATCCAAGAAATTTAGCAGCAGGATCTCTTAGACAATTAGATCCAAAGTTAACAGCTAAAAGACCTTTAGATATATTTATATTCAACTTAGAGTATTCACAAAATAATCAATTTAAAAGCCATAGTGAGTCTCTAGAATTTTTAAATGGATTAGGATTTTCTGTAAGTCCAAATTATAAGGTATGTAAGAATATAGACGAGGTAATAGAACATATTGAATATTGGACAGAAAATAGAGATAAGTTAGCATTTGAGATAGATGGAATGGTAATAAAAGTAAATAACTTAAAGCAAAGAGAAGCGATGGGATACACAGCAAAAAGTCCAAGATGGGCTATTGCATATAAATTCCCAGCAGAAAAGAAAAAAACAAAAATAATAGATATTATAAGTAGGAAGAACGGGAACAATAACTCCTACAGCTGTTTTAGAGCCTGTAAGATTAGCTGGAACAAGTGTAAGTAGAGCTACATTACACAATGAAGATTATATAAAGGAAAAAGATATAAGAATTAATGATACAGTGTTAGTTCAAAAGGCTGGAGATATAATACCTCAAGTACTTGAAGTTGTAAAAGAAGAACGTACAGGTGAAGAAGTAGAGTTTAATATGCCAGATAAATGTCCGGTTTGTTCAGAACCAACAGTAAGGATAGAAGGTGAAGCTGCTGTAAAATGTATAAATATATCTTGTCCAGCTCAAATAAGAAGAGGAATAATACACTTTGCGTCTAGAGATGCTATGAATATAGATGGGCTAGGAGAGTCTATAATAAGTTTATTATTAAATGAAAATATAATAAATGATATATCAGACTTATATAAGATAAAGAAAGAAGATATAGTAAGTTTAGAAAGAATGGGTGAAAAATCAGCTACTAATCTTATAAATGCAATTAATAAATCAAAAGAAAATGATTTATGGAGATTAATTAATGGATTAGGTATAAAATTTATAGGAACAAAGGGAGCAAAAATACTTGCTAATAGTTATAAAGATTTAGATAAAATAATGAATGCTACAGCAAGTGAACTTGTAAATTTAGAAGAGTTCGGTGAGACTATGGCAAATAGTGTAGTTGAATTCTTTAAAGAAGACAAAAATATAAAAGTAGTAGAAAAATTAAAAGAATATGGACTAAATACTAAAGCTATAGAAAGTGAAAATGATGATATAAATAAAGTATTTGAAGGTATGAAAATTGTTTTAACTGGTACACTTCCTACATTAAAAAGAAATGATGCAAAAGAGATGATAGAGTCAAGAGGTGGAAAGTCAACATCAAGTGTGAGTAAGTCAACTACTTTTGTACTGGCTGGAGAAGAAGCAGGATCAAAATTAACAAAGGCCAATGAACTAGGGATAAAGGTAATAGATGAAGACACATTTATAGAACTTTGTAAATTATCATCTAAAGAAGATGTAGAAAGTAGACTTATATAGTATTTAGAAAATATATATAGGTTAAACTCGAAATATTAAGGATATTAAAAATAGATATATATGCTTAAATATGGAAAAATCCTAACTACTTATGATAATATTATAACTATAATGTTAATTAAATTTATAAAGTAGTTATATAAAAATATATAAAGTTAATATATAAAAGTATTAGATGAATTTAAGTGAGGTATTATAAATGGCAAGAATTGATAACAGAAAGAATGATCAAATTAGAGATATAAAAATTACTAGAAATTATACAAAGTACGCAGAAGGATCTGTACTTATAGAAATGGGATCAACAAAGGTTATATGTACAGCATCTATTGAAGATAAAGTACCTCCATTTTTAAGAAATACGGGAACAGGTTGGATAAATGCTGAATATTCAATGCTTCCAAGATCAACGCATCAAAGGAAAGTAAGGGAATCATCAAGAGGGAAAGTTGATGGTAGAACACAAGAGATACAAAGATTAATTGGTAGAGCAATAAGATCCGTAGTAGATTTAAGTAAAATAGGGGAAAGAACTATATGGGTAGACTGCGATGTAATACAAGCGGATGGAGGAACAAGAACTGCCTCTATAACAGGAGCTTTTGTAGCTGTAGTAGATGCTATAAATAAGTTACATAAATCAAAAGCAATAAAACATATGCCAATAACAAACTTTGTATCGGCAATAAGTGTTGGTATAGTTGAAAAAGAACACTTACTTGACTTATGCTACGAGGAAGATTCAAATGCACAAGTAGATATGAACGTAATAATGACTGATAAAGGTGAATTTGTTGAAGTTCAAGGTACAGGAGAGGAAAGACCATTTTCTAGAGAAGATTTAAATAAATTATTAGAACTTGGAGAAAAAGGGAATAAAGAATTAATAAAAGCTCAAAGAGAAGCATTAGGTGAAATAGCAGATGAAATACTTGGAGTAGAATATGGAGATGAAGTAGTTATAGCTACGAATAATGCTCACAAGTTGGAAGAAATAGGGGATATATTAAGTGACCTAGATTATAAAATATACTCTCTAAAAGACGTAAACTTAGATGGAATTGAAATTGTTGAAGATGGAAAAACTTTTGAACATAATGCGTTAATAAAGGCTAGAACAATAGCTAAGAAGACTAATATGATAGCAATATCAGATGATTCAGGTTTAGAAGTTGATGCTATAGGAAAAAAACCAGGAATATACTCTGCTAGATTTGCAGGAGAGAATGCTACTGATGAAGAAAATAGACAAAAGCTAATTAAGTCTTTAAAAAATATACCAATGAGCCAAAGAAGTGCAAGATTTGTATCTGCTATAGCGGTTGTTTTCCCTGATGGAAAAGAATTTGTAGTAAGAGGAACTTGCGAAGGAAATATAGGATTTGAAGAAAAAGGCAAAAATGGATTTGGGTATGATTCATTATTTATAGTTGATGGATATAATAAGACATTTGCAGAGATACCTTCTTCTGTTAAAAATGCTATAAGCCATAGAGCTAATGCTTTAAAACTAATGAAGGTAGAGTTTAAAAAAAGGGTAGGTAAGTAATGAAAATAGGTATACTAAGTGATACACATATGATTAAGGAGTGTATTGACAAAACGATACCCTACTTAAAAGATTGTGATTTAATAATACATGCAGGTGATAACTTCTCCGACTCTAAGTATATACATAATATGACTAAAGTCGGAATTATGGCAGTAAAGGGTAATTGTGATTTTGATAATGTAGAAGATGAACTTATATTTGATATAGAAGATAAAGTAATATTTTTATGTCATGGTGATAAATATAATGTAAAGTATGGCCTTGATGAAATAGAAGCTAAGGCTAAAAGTATAGATGCTGACATTGTTATATTTGGTCATACACATACTCCACTAAACTTTAAGAAAGATAATATTATATATCTAAATCCTGGAAGTGTATCTTTACCAAGGGGAGTAGATTATAAAAGTTTTTCTATAATGAACCTTGAAAATGACAATATAAAAATAGAGCAAATAAGATTATAGAAACTATTGAATTGTCTATGTTTATGAAATTAACCCAACACTTGTAAATAAAAAAACTTATGTGCTATAATTAAAGAGTTAAGCTATATAAATCATTACATAACAATATAGGAGGAATAAACTAATGAAAGCAGAATTAGTAAAAAAGGAAGGTAACAAGGTTACTTTAAAAATAACTGTAGATAATAATAAATTTGAAGAAGCAGTAAATAAAGCATATAACAAAACTAAAGGTAAATATAATATACCAGGATTCAGAAAAGGTAAAGCTCCAAAAGTAGTTATAGAAACTCAATATGGAAAGGGAGTATTCTACAACGATGCTATAGATATGTTATTCCCAGAAGTATATCCAGAGGCTATAAAAGAATTAAACATAGATCCAATAGATAGACCAGACTTAGACATAGAAGAAATAAGCAAAGATAACGGATTAGTTATGGTTGTAAATGTTGAAGTTAAGCCAGAATTCGAATTAGGAGCTTACAAAGGTATAGAAATATCTAAAGTAGACAATACTGTAAGTGAAGAAGATGTAGAAGCAAGATTAAACGAAATGGTAAACAGAAATGCTAGATTAACATCTGTTGAAGATAAAGCTTTAGAAAATGGAGATACAGCTGTTATAGACTTCGAAGGATTTGAAAATGGAGTAGCTTTCGAAGGTGGAAAAGGTGAAAACTACAACTTAGTTATAGGTTCAAATACTTTCATACCAGGATTTGAAGATCAATTAGTTGGTAAAAAAGCTGGAGAAGAAGTAGAAGTTAACGTTACTTTCCCAGAAGCTTACCATGCAGAAAACTTAGCTGGAAAGCCAGTAGTATTCAATGTTAAAGTAAATGATGTAAAGGTTAAAGAAGTTCCAGCTTTAGATGATGAATTCGCTAAAGATACTACTGAATTCGAAACTTTAGCAGAGTTAAGAGCTGACGTAAAAGCTAAGTTAGAAGAACAAGCTAAAAATGCAGCAGATGCTGAAATGAGAAATGCTTTAGTTGAAAAAGTTTCTGCAAATACAGAAGTAGAAGTACCAGAAGCTATGGTTCAACATCAAATAGACAATATGTTAATGGAACTTAACTACCAATTACAATACCAAGGATTAAACTTAGAACAGTTATTACAAATGACTGGAAGAGGTTTAGATGAGTTAAGAGAAGAAAGAAGAGCTGATGCAGAAAGATTAGTTAAATCTTCTTTAGTATTAGAAGCTATAGCTGAAAAAGAAAATGTAGAAGCAAATGATGCAGATGTAGATGATGAATTAGAAAAAATGGCTGCTATGTACAACATGGAAGTTGAAAAAATAAAATCTTCATTAAGAGAAACTGATATAGAAGATATAAAAGGTCAAATAAAAATAAGAAAAACACTAGACTTATTAGTTGAAAATGCAACAATAGCTTAATCTTACAGTAGCCTTTTAGGCTACTGTAAATTATATATAGAATAAATAAGAGATTTAGGGGGTATAGCAGATGGCATTAGTACCTGTAGTTGTTGAGCAAACAGGAAGAGGAGAAAGATCTTACGATATATATTCAAAACTTTTAAAGGATAGAATTATATTTTTAGGTGATGAAGTAAATGATGCTACAGCTGGACTTATAGTAGCACAGTTATTATTTTTAGAATCAGAAGACCCAGATAAAGATATACATTTATATATAAACTCACCAGGAGGAAGTATAACAGCAGGTATGGCTATTTATGATACTATGCAATACATTAAACCTGATGTAAGTACTATATGTATAGGAATGGCAGCATCTATGGGAGCATTCTTATTAGCAGCAGGAGCAAAAGGTAAAAGACTTGCTTTACCAAACAGCGAAATAATGATACACCAACCTTTAGGTGGAACAAGAGGTCAGGCGACTGATATAGAAATACATGCTAAAAGAATCTTAAAGATGAAAGATACTTTAAATCAAATACTATCAGAAAGAACAGGTCAACCATTAGAAAAAATTCAAATGGATACTGAGCGTGATAACTTCATGTCATCAATTGAAGCTAAAGAATATGGTTTAATAGATGAAGTAATTACAAATAGACCGTAGATAGAAAGAGGTGCTTAATATGTCAAAAAATGAAGACAAAAGACAGTTAAAATGTTCATTCTGCGGCAAGAACCAAGAACAAGTCAAAAGGTTAATTGCGGGTCCAAATGTTTATATATGCGATGAGTGTGTTGAACTTTGCGATGAGATAATACAAGAAGAAATAGAGGAAGTAGTTGAAGAGGATACTGCATCTTTACCTAAGCCAAAGGAAATGATGGAGATATTAAATGATTATGTTATAGGGCAAGATAAAGCTAAAAAAGCATTGTCAGTAGCTGTGTATAATCATTATAAGAGAATCTACAACAAAAAAGCTAGCACTAAGGATATAGAGATACAAAAGAGTAATATATTATTATTAGGTCCAACTGGTTCAGGTAAAACTTTATTAGCTCAAACTCTAGCAAAAACATTAAATGTACCTTTTGCTATGGCAGACGCTACATCATTAACAGAAGCTGGATACGTGGGAGAAGATGTTGAAAATATTCTTTTAAAACTTATTCAAGCTGCTGATTTTGATATAGAAAAAGCTGAAAGAGGAATAATATATATAGATGAGATAGATAAAATTGCTAGAAAATCAGAAAATCCATCAATAACAAGAGATGTTAGTGGAGAAGGTGTTCAGCAAGCTCTACTAAAGATATTAGAAGGAACTGTTGCTAATGTTCCACCTCAAGGTGGAAGAAAACATCCACATCAAGAATTCTTAAAAATAGATACTACTAATGTATTATTTATATTAGGTGGAGCTTTTGATGGAATAGAAAAAATAATCCAAAAACGTGGTGGTGAGAAAACACTTGGTTTTGGAGCTAAAATAGAGAGCAAAAAAGACATAGATTTAGGAAAAATATATGCACAAGTTCTTCCTGAAGATTTATTAAAGTTTGGTATAATACCAGAATTTATAGGAAGGATACCAGTTGTAGCAACATTAGACTTACTAGACGAAGAAGCATTAATGCAAATTCTTAAGGAGCCTAAAAATGCTTTAGTAAAACAATATCAAAAGTTATTAGAACTTGATGATGTTGAATTAGAATTTAGAGATGATGCTCTTAGAGCAATTGCTAAAAAGGCTATAGAAAGAAATACTGGTGCAAGAGGTCTTAGAAGTATAGTTGAAAATACTATGATGGAGTGTATGTATGAAGTACCTTCTAGAGATGATGTTAAAAAAGTTATAGTAACAAAAGAAGCAGTAGAAGGAACAGAACAACCTATTTTAGTATCTAAGGATGAAGAAGAATCTGCATAATAATTATTTAAAAACAGCCTAAAAATTAGGCTGTTTTTTATTATAATATAATTCAAAATAAATGACAAAATAGATATATACTATAAATAAGTCCCTTAAGTGCTTATTAATTTGTGTAAATTAAAATATAGTGTATAATAAATATTAAAGAGTTTATACATTATGAAATAAGGGCAAAATATATTATAGATTATTATTAATGTTGAAAATTAAGGATTGTAAATATATAATATATAAAGCAATAAAATCTAGCACTTTAATAAGGAGTGATATTGGTGGAACAGAATTATACTAAGATTGAACATGAATTACCGTTAATTCCACTTAGAGGATTAGCGATATTTCCATATATGATATTAAACTTTGATGTAGGTAGAGAAATTTCGTTAAAAGCTTTAGATGCTGGAGCTTTAAATGATGATTTAGTATTTTTAACTTCTCAAAAAGAAGCTGAGACAGATGAACCTACTACGGATGATTTCTATCATGTAGGAACAATATGTAAAATAAAACAAATGATTAAATTACCAGGAAATACAGTGCGTGTATTAGTAGAAGGTATTTCAAGAGGTAAAATAAAAGAAGTAGGAATGGATGAAGAAGAAGGCTACTTTAAAGCAATTATAGAAGAAGTTGCATATGATGCGGAAAATGCAGATGAAGATGCTGAGGTTGAAGCGTTTGTAAGAAATGTTTTTGATGCTTTTGAAGAGTACATAAATATAGGAAATAGAGTTTCTCCAGAAATATTAATATCTTTAGCAGATATAGATAATGTAGATCGTTTTATAGATACTATAGCTGCAAACATATACTTAAAACCAGATCAAAAGCAATCAATACTAGAAGAGTTTGATGTTAAGAAAAGATTAGAGTTAATATATACTATATTATTAGAAGAAATAGAAATATTAAAAATA
>ENA-ORVG01003722-ORVG01003722.1-human-gut-metagenome-genome-assembly--contig:-NODE-3722-length-11450-cov-2.816849_pt1 | contig 11450 bp, 10 predicted proteins | sample MGYA00242091_ERZ509233 | MGnify/ENA primary metagenome ERZ509233 (study PRJEB26280, sample SAMEA2338840) | human gut metagenome | biome: human gut; feature: human-associated habitat; material: faeces... | reverse complement strand
GTCAGGAATACCTGTCATTAATCTTTCTGAGGATGTATCGACTGTACCTTCACTTCTTTTGAGTGAGGTGGCGGAGAAATTGGGGTTCGAGCCGGATGACAGTTTGTGTGCAGAGCGGTTCTTCTATCTATGGACGATGAAAGAGGCATATCTGAAGCTTACAGGCGATGGAATCAGTGTGCCGCTCAATTCCTTTGAAATCGATCCGGTGCAGAAAACCGTCATTGGTACATCGTACCGGTATTTTATGCTTCGGATGGATGATTATTGGATTTCTGTGTGTGCGGAGGGGGATTGTACCGTGGAATACAGGCTGGATTCCTGCATCCGTTTTTGAGATGGTCGGTTATGCCGATCTTATGGAGACATCCAGGTTTGTACGTTTGGACTTTTGAGGATTTTGAAATTTGAAATTTGAATTCAATTTTGTTAAGAAATCGCTTGACATTTAGTTGAAACTACGATAGAATATCATCTGTTGTGAGACACAACACAGATGCGGTCGTAGCTCAGCTGGATAGAGCACTTGGCTACGGACCAAGGTGTCGGGAGTTCGAATCTTCTCGGCCGCATATCTTAAAGCTTTCCAATTTATTGGGAAGCTTTTTTTTCGTATAAATAAGGCAGATAAGACGAGAGAGTCGATCTTTAATTTTATAGTTAATATGCGAGCCATCAAAATGTAAATAAGGATGCAACATATCAACGAATTCTCAAGCAGACCATTGGAGCACATCAGCACTTAACGAGGAAAGTGACAATTCGTAGAATTGATACTTTGCGAGTTTAGTGTCTGCTATGTGCGGAAGTGAGCGAGAGCGCGTCTGCGTAGAATTACGTTGTATGTTGCCTCCGTAAAACATATTAAATGGCTCGCAAACTAAAATAAAAAGACGATCGAACCTCGACCGTCTTATAAGCTGGGCTACCAGGATTCGAACCTGGAAAATGCTGGAGTCAGAGTCCAGTGCCTTACCATTTGGCGATAGCCCATCATTATGAAGTTTGGAGACTCTTTTGTGTCTCACAAGATGGTATTATATTACATGTCTTTTGAAATTGCAAGCCTTTTTTGAAAAAAATTTACAAAAAGTTGAAACATACTACAATTCCGCCTACTTGTCAGGAATTGGATAAATAATTGTTTGACAAACGGAAACAAATACTATATGATTGCTTACGTTGAACGCTAGGAGAAAACAAAGATTTTTGTAAATCGATTGCGTAGTGAACAACCATTTGAAAGGAAGTAAGTATGAGTAGCGTAATATATGTGGTTCCGTGGGCCATTTGTGATACAGAAAGCATATATGTGAAGAAAGTCAAGGGCGACGATGTACAGGTGCCAGAGAAGGGCAGTGAGTTTAATTCATGGTGCATTCGAAACGTGATTGCAAGTCCGGATCGCAGAACAAAGGATACGTATGCGATTGTGGATGTATTCAATGGCTATAAGGAAAAGATGAATGAGAAGGGCATGTCTGTGTTCTCACTTACCAATTCACAGGATGTATTGGAAAATCTGGGCTTCCAGAAAGCAGATGATACAGAGGCATCATTTATAAAGAATAAAGTTTTGAAGTTGAATAAGGACAAGAAAAAATAGACCACGCATGTTTGTGGTCTATTTTTTAGAAAGTAGGAAAAAATGATAGAAATTGGAAAATGGAATGATCTGAAAGTCATTCGCTCGAAAGACTTTGGTATATACCTTGGTGAAGAGGACAGCTCGACGGCAGAGACGGTGCTGCTTCCGAGAAAACAGGTGCCGGAGGGTGTGAAAGCCGGTGCATCCCTGCGCGTCTTTATTTACCGTGATTCACAGGACCGAATCATTGCGACAACGAATACACCATTGATCACAGTCGGTGAGGTAAAGAAGCTGCAGGTAAAGAGCGTGACAAGCTTAGGTGCATTTATGGACTGCGGGCTGGAACGTGACGTGCTGCTTCCATTTAAAGAACAGACGGCGAAGGTGGAGGCTGGGAAGTCCTATCTGGTGCGGATGTATGTGGATAAATCCGGACGTCTGGCAGTGTCAATGAAGATAGGAAAAGAATTGCAGCCAATCGAAGGCTACGAAGAAGGACAGGATTTCGTTGGAACCGTGTATGAGTTCAAGAAGGATTTTGGTGCATTTGTGGCAATTGACGACAAATATCCGGGACTCATCTATACAAGTGAATTGTATGCGCCAGTGCGGGTCGGCGATGAAGTACATGGCAGAATCGTAAAGATCCGTCCGGATGGAAAGGCAGATCTCGCGTTGCGGAAGCTTGCGTATGCGCAGATGGAAGAGGACAGTGAGATGGTATATGCCGTTATAAAGAGTTATAAGGGCGTTTTGCCGTTTACAGATAAGGCAGATAAGGATATAATCAAGAAGGAGTTCGGACTCAGTAAAAACGCGTTTAAGCGCGCCTGTGGACGTCTCTTAAAAGAGGGAAAGATCCGCATTACGGAGAAGACAATCGAACTCGTTGATTAGATAACATTTATAGGAGGCGCATATGTGCGAAGCACATATTCAGGATGCGCCGACGACATGCCGCCGAACGAATGTGAGGGGGCAACACCACAAAGGAGGTACTTATATTATGAAGACAGTGATTCAGACACCAAAGGCACCAGCCGCAATCGGACCATATTCACAGGCGATTGCAGTTGGAGATATGATTTATACATCAGGTATGATTCCAATCATTCCAGAAACGGGCGAGCTTGAGACAGGCGATGTTAAGGCACAGGCGAAGCAGGCAATCGGAAACCTGATTGCGTTGTTGAATGAGGCAGGCAGCGATGCGGAGCATGTGGTAAAGACGACGGTATTTATTAAAGATATGAATGATTTTGCGGCAGTGAATGAAGTATATGCAACGTTCTTTGAGAAAGACTGTCCGGCACGTTCGTGTGTGGAGGTTGCAAGACTTCCAAAGGATGTGAAGATTGAAATCGAAGCAATCGCAATCAAAAAATAATATAATAAGTATATTGAACAGTAAAAACAAGTGAAAACGCTCGATTATGTTATTTTCTGCTTGCATAATTACATATGAGTGGTAAAATAAAGGGCAGATAATACGCATGAGGGAAAGGAAGTAATAAATCATGAGCAAAAATATTGATTGGTCTTCACTCGGCTTTGGCTATGTGCAGACAGACAAGCGTTTCGTATCAAACTATAAGAACGGTGCATGGGATGATGGTGTACTGACCGAGGATGCAACAGTTAATCTGAGTGAGTGTGCCGGAGTTCTTCAGTATGCACAGACATGTTTTGAAGGTTTGAAGGCATATACAACAGAGAAGGGACAGATCGTGATTTTCCGTCCTGACTTAAATGCATCCCGTATGGCAGATTCCTGCAAGCGTCTGGAGATGCCTGTATATCCGGAGGATAAGTGGGTTGATGCAGTCGTAAAGACAGTAGAGGCGAATATTGACTGGGTACCACCATATGGTTCCGGTGCAACCCTGTACATCCGTCCATATATGTTCGGCAGCAACCCGGTTATCGGTGTAAAGCCAGCGGATGAGTATCAGTTCCGTGTATTCTGTACACCAGTTGGTCCTTACTTCAAGGGCGGTGCAAAGCCAATCGTAATCCGTGTCAGTGATTATGACCGTGCAGCACCTCATGGAACAGGTCATATCAAGGCTGGATTGAACTACGCTATGAGCTTATATCCAATCGTAGATGCACATAATCAGGGCTTCGCTGAGAATATGTATCTGGATGCTGCAACACGTACAAAGGTAGAGGAGACAGGTGGAGCAAACTTCATCTTCGTTACAAAGGATGGCACATTGGTAACACCAAAGTCAGACAGTATCCTTCCTTCTATCACACGTCGTTCATTGATGGTAGTTGCGGAGAAGTACCTTGGCATGAAGGTGGAGCACAGAGAGGTTTACTTCGATGAGGTTAAGGATTTCGCAGAGTGTGGTCTGTGTGGTACAGCTGCAGTTATCTCTCCAGTTGGAAAGATTAACGACCACGGCAAGGAAATCTGCTTCCCAAGTGGAATGGAAGAGATGGGACCATATACAAAGAAGCTATATGACGCTCTGACAGGTATCCAGATGGGACGTATCGAGGCACCAGAAGGCTGGATTAAGGTAATCAAATAATTTATGAATAAAAAAATATTAACCATCACAATTCCCTGCTATAATTCGCAGGACTATATGAAGAAGTGCGTGGATCACGCATTGCTTGGTGGCGAACTGGTAGAAATACTGATTGTGGATGATGGATCTACAGACGACACCGCGAAGATCGCAGATGCCTATGCGGAGAAATATCCGACGATCGTAAAGGCAATTCATAAAGAAAATGGTGGGCATGGCGATGCGGTGAATACCGGTATCGCTCATGCAACCGGAGTCTATTTCAAGGTCGTTGACAGTGATGACTGGCTTGATAAAGAAGCCTATAAGCAGGTGTTGAAGGTCTTGAAGAAGCTTGTGGAAGATGAGAAGGATTTAGATGTCCTGCTCTCCAACTATATCTATGATAAGGTGGAACGCCGGAAGAAGCGTGTCATGCGTTATCATGGTGCTTTGCCGGAGAAACGGATCATAAGCTGGGAAGACAGCCGGATTCGGTTCAACAAGTTTCAGTATGTATTGATGCATTCGGTGATTTACCGGACACAGCTGCTGAAGGACTGCGGACTGCAACTTCCGAAGCATACATTTTATGTGGATAATCTCTATATCTTTGAACCGATGATCCATGTGAAGAAGCTGATGTACTTAAATGTCGACTTGTATCACTATTATATTGGCAGAGAAGGACAGTCGGTCAATGAAAAGACGATGATGAAGCGGATCGATCAGCAGATGCTTGTCAATCGGACGCTGATCCAGTTTTTCAGTGAGAACCGAAAAGAACTCCCTCCACAGATGTACCGTTTCCTGTTCCAGTACTTAGATATGATGATGTGTGTTGCATCGAGTATCTGTGTTGTATCGAAGGACAAGGAGCTGTATAAGAAGAAAAAAGAGCTGTGGAAGTATCTGAAGGATACGGATGCAGAATTATACAAGGAGCTTCGAACAACGTTGTTTGGAATCACATTCAATCTGCACGGACCAACGGGCAGATGGTTTGCAAGAACCGGATATCGTCTGTTCCAGAAGTTGTTTGGATTTAATTAGACAAATAAAAAAATTCCGAAGTTTGTTTATATCAGACTTCGGAATTTTTTATTTATCATTGTTTCTTTCTGCCCCAAGGGATTACATAGACAATCGGATAGAGGATTGCTGCCAGCGCAAATGCACCGATGACATCCCATACGGAATGCTGCTTCAAAAACATGGTAGATAAGATGATCAGGATGCCGATGATTGTTGCGATTACCTTGATCCATGTTTTATCTTTCATGCCCTTGCTCCTGTACAGGGCAACGAGACAACCAAGTGTGTTAAATACGTGCAGACTTGGGAATACGTTCGTGCTTGTGTCTGTCTTATACAGCATCTTGACGAGTTTTGCACACAGGTTATTGTTGTAGGAGATATCCTGCCGCAGATCCAGACCATTGTGCCAGATGGTGCAGATGATCAGGAAAATCGTCATGCCGCTGAACAGATACGCACAGCATTGATAATATTCTTTCTTGGAATAGAAAAATTCATAGCCGACAATCGCCGGGACGAACAAAAACCACATAAAATATGGAATAATAAAATATTCGCAAAAAGGAATATAGTCGTCTATAGCGCAATGAATGTAGGTGAAAGGTACATCAACACGTGCCTCCAGCCACACAAACCAAACCATATACACCGGAAAATAGAGTGCGACAAATATATGTTTATAGCGGTAAATAAATTGTTTCCAGTTCATAAAAATCCTTTCTAGGATCAGAGTGCCGAAGTCTATTTTGCCGTCACCCTAATCTGTGGTCGTAAATTATGCTGACAGTGGTTTAATGCCAGCGGGAATGCTTAAGATCCAGTTCGTTGCGAATATAAGCGAAAGTTTTATCTTCGCCCTCTTCGGCGAGCATATGCAAAAGCCGTTCTAGCAGCTCTGCAGTCTCTGGATGCATGGTGTAGCGCGATTTGCCACGTTCGTAATATTCCAAAGGCAGTCGGTCGTTGTAATTTTCTAAATTGTAATTACGGCTTGCTGCCATGCGGTCGCAAAACATTTCAACGACGTAACGTGGTGCCATAGGCATTCCCTGTAACCCCTTGGAGTAGTCAGAGGAAAGATCGATCCAGTATTCATAGTGATGGCGGTTGCGTCCTTTGTGGTGAAGCCATGCGGCAGAGTAGCCGATGGTTTCGCGCTCATAAGCGTTCGGGCTTCGTTTGCCTTCTTGATAATAGCGAACACCGGTCCAAAATTCAATTGGATGATATTTCGACCAGTCATGGCAGATTCCCTGCCAGTAAATGCCGGCGCGAAAGCAATTGCGGCGCACCAGTCGTTTGTGGCGTAGAATTGTTCGCAAATGCCCCCAAAAATTATGCCATAATCGCATGATGACATCTCCATTTCTTAAAAGTATTGATCAGATTCCAGAATTTAATTCGGAACTATACTCCCGCATCCATTGTCTTGGCGTACAGCCCTTCCATTTGCGGAAAGTACGGATTAAATGACTGCAATCCGAAAAACCGGTCTCCTGACTGATATAGGTCAGATCCAGTTTCGTGAATAAAAGCAGATCCGTCACCCTGTTAATACGCACAAATTCGATATATTCCTTGCAGGATTGATGGTAATTTCTGCGGAATAATTTAGCAAAGTAAGAATAACTCATTCCGCACCGTTCTGCAAGGTCATGAATCCGTAAAGGTTCATTATAATGCGATTTGATATATTCTGCAATATGTTCAAACTCATGATTGTCACTTTGCCGGGACAATAAAATTTCTTCCATATTAAGTCCGCGCATCAGCCAAACGCGCGTCATCGCTGTGATCAAGATCGCAAGTTTGGAGCAGGCAATCGTGTCGTAGCCAAAATGGCGCAGCCGCACTTCCTCGATACAGTCGACAAAGAGCTGCTCGAGTGGAATACCTGTCATGTCGCCGTTGGCAAAGAAAATATTGGAAGGATCTTCCTCATAGGCAAGAGAGATGATCCGGCTGAATTGATTTTTCATGTTATCCGTTGCCTGCAAAAAGCCAAGGTCAAACTTCAAAACATGATAGCGAATGTTTAGCGGGGAAGCCGCTTTGCAGTCAGATGCCGCCACAGTCGTTATAGAGGGAGATTTCTCCGATACATTTGCAGCTGAATGTGGTATTGACACCGGATGAATGCTGTCGTGTTCCTGATCCGGTAAAGGTTCCTGCGGAGATGCCAGAAGAGGGCAGGCAGACAGCGGAAAGTTAGGCAGATAACCATGCAACGACGGATTCTTTAAGAAATCTTGCGATTTCAGCGTAATAGCAGGATCTTGCGATGGTTTCTCAGCCTGGCTTTGCTCAAAATCCGTCGGAAAGACATCGATAGTATGTAAAGTCTTTGGCGGAAAAAAAATAAAATCTCCCGGTTGCAGGGAGTATACATTCTCATCACAGGTGACAAGCAGATTGCCGGCTGTAAGATATATACATTCTATAAAATAATGCCAGTGTGGCAAAATAGGAAAGTTGTAATCGTACGTGATATGTGTAAAAGCTTCGATTGGTGTATTTAAGCGGTCTGTATATTCGTAATAGCGATCCATAAGTATTAGTCAGCCTTTCTGTAAATTCTTTAAAATCCGCGCAAAAAAATTGCAAAAAGATAGATTTATACAATTTTTGTGCAGATTTATTATAGCACACCATCTATTGCTATGCTATACTTTCGTAGCAGATTTATAGAAAGGAGAAAAAAACTATGACTCCAATGAAATGGTTTTATTCATTTTTGAAGAAATATTGGCTGCGCATGGTGTCGGGTCTGATACTTGTAACGATACTTGCTGCGACAGCTTTGGCATCGCCATACATCTCTAAATTGATCGTGGATGATGTCATTAAAAAGCAAAATACCGGGTTATTACCGAAGCTGATCATTCTGCTTCTTGCGATGGTTGTGATCAAGGGTGTATGCCGATTTTTTTCGCAAGTATTGTTTGAGACAAGTTCGCAGGGTGTGTTGTATACCATGCGCGACAAAGTATACCGCAAACTATTGTTAGAAGATTTTGCGTTTTATAATAAAAATAGAACGGGAGATCTGATGGGACGTCAAACCGGAGATATGGATGCGATCCGTCATTTTGTGGCGTATGTGATCTATACGGTATACGAAAATATTTTGTATTTTGTGTTATCCATCGTTTTGATCTTTATGGTCAATGTAAAGCTTGCTGTATGCATGATGCTTGTGCTCCCACTGACGGCAGCTACTACCTATATGCAGGCTAAAAAAGTCAAACCTGCTTTCAAAAACTGTCGAGATGCTTTTTCAAGTCTGAATACATATGTGCAGGAGAACATTAGTGGAAACCGCATGGTAAAGGCGTTTGCGAAAGAAGACTTCGAAATGGAGAAGTTTGGCGTGGAGAATGACCGTTACCGCGATGCAGAGCTTGGTGCAGCTGCTATTTGGAAGAAATATGTGCCGATCTTTGAGTTGTTGTCCAATCTGTTGACATTGGTACTTATGCTTGTTGGCGGTGTTATGGTGGTGCGCGGAGAGATGACATTAGGTGATCTTGTTGCAGTAAACGGATATTTATGGATGCTCACAACACCGCTTCGCATGGCGGGATGGTGGATCAATGATATTCAAAGATTTACTACATCAGTAGAAAAGATTTATGGGACTTATACTGCGGAACCGGATGTGAAACATCCCGGCCGTCCGGTACAGCATCAAAAGTATGAGGGGAATATCTCGTTCCGCAATGTGTCGTATCGGGCAGATGATGAGGACATCATTCGTGATGTATCTTTCGAGGTAAAGAAAGGTGAGACGGTCGGCATTTTGGGAACGACCGGAGCCGGAAAGTCAACGATCATTAATCTGCTTTGCCGTTTCTTTGATGTGACAGACGGTGAAGTGCTGGTAGATGGCATTAATGTGAAGGATCTGGATCTGTATGAACTGCGCGAGAACATTGGTATCGCCATGCAGGATGTGTTCCTTTTTTCGGATACGATCGAAGGAAATATTGCATATGGCCGTCCAGATTGTTCGTTTGAACGAGTAAAAGAAGTGGCCAAAATGGCAGACGCCAATTTGTTTATTAAAAATCTTCCGGATGGATACGATACGATCGTGGGTGAGCGCGGTGTCGGACTGTCGGGCGGACAAAAGCAGCGAATTTCTTTGGCGCGTGCCTTACTTAAAGATCCGGCGATCTTAGTGCTTGATGATACGACATCGGCGGTAGATATGGAAACAGAGAGTTACATTCAGCGCCAGTTGGAAAATATTGGACACAGTTGTACGACATTTATCATTGCATATCGAATCTCTTCTTTGCGTGATGCCGACAAGATCTTGGTTATGGATCAGGGTCGCATTATTGAGCAGGGAACCCATGAGGAATTGATTGCAAAAGGTGGATATTATGCAACCGTTTATTATCACCAGTATCCTATGGCTGTACCGAAAAACGGACAGGAGGTGAATCACATTGGCTAGAAATACTTATGAAAATGATGAGATATTAGAAGATAAGTTTGACGCCAAGCAGTTAAAACGACTGGGTGGTTATATACGTCCTTATACCGGCAAGATGCTGCTCGTGTTGTTTTTGATGTTGTCATCTTCCGGACTTACCATGTTTATTCCAAAGTTTTTGCAGATAGAGATGGATACGTATATCCCGAATGGCGATATACACAGTATTGTGATCTTGACGTTGATCGCAGCAGTGATCGTAGTGTATGCAGTAGTCAGTCTGCGTATAAAGGTAACACTTACGACGCAGGTTGGACAGGATATCATTCATCAGATACGAGAGGATCTCTTTGCTCATTTGCAGGAACTGCCCTTTAGTTATTATGATGACCGTCCACATGGGAAGATTCAGGTACGTGTGGTTAATTATGTCAACAATCTGAGTGACCTGTTGTCAAATGGTATTTTGAATACGATCACAGATTTGTGCAACCTGATCTTTATTTTGATCTTTATGCTTTCTATGAGCGTAAAGTTGACACTGGTATGTATGTGTGGCTTGCCGGTGCTGATCCTGTATATTGTCTTTCTCAAAAAGAAGCAGCGTTATGCTTGGCAGGTACAGAGCAATAAGCAGTCTAACTTGAACGCCTATATTTCCGAAAGCATTAACGGCATACGTGTGACGCAGGCGTTTGTGCGGGAGGAAGAAAACACCAATATATTTAACCGTTTGAGTATGAGTTATCGCAAGGCGTGGATGCGTGCCGTGATCTATAACTTTGCAATGGGACCGATGGTCGATCTGATCTCCACGATCACAACGGCATTTATATATGTGATCGGTATTAACTGCATTATAAATGGAGGATTGGATGGCGTGACAACCGGTAAGTTGATCGCGTTTACAGCATATATCAGCCGCTTCTGGCAGCCGATCAATACGATCGCAAACTTTTATAATAGTGTGCTCACGGCAGTTTCTTATTTGGAACGTATCTTTGAGACGATTGACGAACCGGTGGCAGTAAAAGATGCACCGGATGCCGTTCAAATGCCGCAGATCAAAGGAGATGTTGCGTTTGACCATGTCACCTTCAGCTATGAAGACGGTATTCCGATCTTGCATGATGTGAGTTTTAAGGTACAGCAGGGTGAAACAATAGCCATTGTAGGTCCGACCGGAGCCGGCAAGACAACGATTGTAAATTTATTGAGCCGTTTTTATAATGTAGACCGTGGAACGGTCAAAATAGATGGAATTGATATTTCCAAAGTAACGCTTCGTTCCTTGCGTGAACAGATGGGCGTTATGATGCAGGACAGCTTTATCTTTTCCGGAACGATCATGGATAATATTCGTTATGGCAACAAGAAGGCTTCGGATGAAGATGTGATCCGTGCCGCAAAGACGGTGTGTGCGCATGACTTTATCGTACAGATGGAAGATGGCTATAACACACAGGTTAATGAGCGAGGAAGTCGTTTGTCTGTTGGACAGAGACAGTTGATCTCGTTTGCCAGAGCGTTGTTGGCAGATCCGGCGATCCTGATCTTAGATGAGGCAACGTCAAGTATTGATACGGAGACGGAAATCGTGCTGCAAGAGGGCTTGAGCCACTTGTTAGAGGGACGTACCTCGTTTATTATTGCACATCGTTTGTCGACAATTAAAAATGCGAACCGCATTATGTATGTTGCAGATGGTAAGATTTTGGAAAGTGGTTCTCATGAAGAACTGCTTCAGATGCACGGTAAATATTATGAATTGTTTATGTCGCAGTATAAGGCATAATAAGAGTAAAAAAGCAAAGCCAGCGCTCAATGTCATTAAGTTAAGATGACCAATCAAGATCTTAGC
>ENA-ORVG01003711-ORVG01003711.1-human-gut-metagenome-genome-assembly--contig:-NODE-3711-length-11500-cov-4.454347_pt1 | contig 11500 bp, 9 predicted proteins | sample MGYA00242091_ERZ509233 | MGnify/ENA primary metagenome ERZ509233 (study PRJEB26280, sample SAMEA2338840) | human gut metagenome | biome: human gut; feature: human-associated habitat; material: faeces... | reverse complement strand
TATCCTTGGTAGGCATTGTCAGGTAACAGACTGTTATACCGGCAGCCCCGACGGCGAACAGGTAAGGAGCTGCAACCGGCAATGCCAGATATAATCCCGCACCGGCGAGCAACAGCAGGGCGGAGATATTGAAAACGATCGTTCTTGCTTTTTCGTTCATTTATTTGTTCTTAATAATATATACATCCTCGTTCGGCTTTTTCATGAAATATTCTTCACGGGCGAAGCGTTCGAGTCCTTCCTTATCCGTATGCAGATCGTTCAGCTTTTTGCTGTTGATTTCGATCTCCTTCTGGTAATGCTTGATTTCCTTTTCCAGGCTACGAATCTTTTCATCGTATGTATAACGCTTGTACAGACTGCTATCGCCCATTACGAATGTCAGGGCGAAGAACACGATGGTTACCAGCCAGTAGGCATTGATCCTGGATAGATACTTGTTGTAAAAGTCTTTTATGCGTGACATAGGAACTTCGTTTTTGCAAAGGTAAATGAATTATTTTGTTTATCTTTGTCTTGTTAATAAAAAAGCAGAGAATGGATAATTATATTGTATCGGCAAGGAAATACCGTCCTTCTACTTTTCGTAGTGTGGTAGGACAGAAGTCCTTGACAACTACACTTAAGAATGCAATACAGAGTAACAAGCTGGCTCATGCCTACCTCTTTTGCGGTCCCCGTGGAGTGGGCAAGACTTCTTGTGCCCGTATCTTTGCCAAGACGATCAATTGTCTGAATCCGACTGCCGACGGGGAAGCCTGTAACGAATGCGAATCCTGCAAGGCCTTCAACGAGCAGCGTTCTTATAATATCCATGAACTCGATGCCGCCTCCAACAACTCGGTCGATGACATCCGTGCCCTGATCGACCAGGTGCGCATTCCGCCTCCTATCGGAAAATACAAGGTTTTTATTATCGATGAGGTGCATATGTTGAGTTCGGCGGCTTTCAATGCATTTCTGAAAACATTGGAGGAACCGCCCCATCATGCTTTGTTCATTCTGGCTACGACGGAGAAGCATAAGGTGTTGCCGACCATCCTGTCCCGTTGCCAAATATACGACTTTTCGCGTATCTCGATTGCCGATATGGTGGAGCATCTGGAATACGTATCTTCCTGCGAAGGAGTGACGGCTGAACCGGAAGCCCTGAATGTGATTGCCCAGAAAGCGGATGGCGGTATGCGCGACGCGTTGTCCATCTTCGACCAGGTAGTCAGTTTTACAAATGGGAATATTACCTATCAGGCTGTTATCGATAACCTGAACGTCCTGGATTACGAATATTATTTCCGGTTGACGGATGCAATGCTTTCCGGAAATGTCCGGTCTGCCATCCTGATCTTGAACGATATATTGAGCAAAGGATTTGACGGGCAGAATATCATAACCGGCCTGGCATCGCATTTCCGTGATTTGCTGGTCTGCAAGGATGAGGCTACTTTGATCCTGTTCGAGGTTGGCGCTTCTATCCGTGAACGTTATAAGGAGATGGCGAAGCGCTGTTCCGACGGGCTGTTGTTCAAGGCGATCGAGCTGGCAAATACCTGTGACCTGAATTACCGGGCCAGCCGGAATAAGCGCCTGTTGTTGGAACTTACGCTTATCCAGCTTTGTCAGTTAAGCAGTGCCGGACAACCGGCCGATGATAAAAAAAAAGGGCTGATTGAGCCGATAGCCTCCAACGGGCCGGGCCAGGCCCCTGCTCAAGCAGGCCAGGCTGTGGCGGCTCAGCAGACATATACCGTACAATCCGCCCCTCCTTTGCAACGTCCGGTACAATCTCCGCAGGAAATGACCGGAGCGACTCCCCGCCAGCAGGTCGTTTCCACTCATGTGCCGCCTTCTCCGACTCTTATTCCGCAGGCCCCTCCGGCATCGGCGCCCAAGAGAGTGGCGCGTCCGCCCCAGTTCGGTACATCCATTAAGGAGATTGGCGTAGAGCATCCGAAAGCGCAGGCTGCGACACAGACTGCTACCGTGGTACAGGAAATGCAAAGTCCTTTCAGCCAGGAAGCATTGGTTCATTATTGGGATGCGTATGCTTCCGCTATCGACAAGAAGGTATATCTGAAAAATACGATGATCAATTGCAAGCCGGTCTTGCAGGATAATTATTATTTTGAAGTCTGTGTGCATAACCCCGGCCAACAGGATGAGTTGACGAATAATTGTATCGATATATTGAGTTATCTGCGGATGCAGTTGAAGAATACCCGTATTCAGATGCGTGTCCGTATAGATGAAACGAACCAAAAACATTTGGCCTATACATCAGCAGAGAAGTATGAACACCTACTGAACATAAATCCGGTTTTGGCAAAGTTGAAGGATGAGTTTAATCTGACACTCGACTAAATAGTTGAAAGGTGAAAGTTGAAAGTTAAAAGTTTGATTTATATTTCTTTTTAACTTTCACCTTTCACCTTTCACCTGAATTTACATTTCCCTGATCCAAATATTACGGAAGCTGATCGGTTCGCTGGGGTCGCCATGAGACTGCAAACGGATCGGGCCTGCTCCGTGTTTTACGACTTTCGGGAAACCGATATATTCCGTTGTACCCAGGATAGTCGTGTTATTCTGCAATACGATGCCGTTCTGGATGACCGTAACGCGCGGCGGAACACGATAAGTACCGTCTTCCTTGAAGATAGGAGCGGAATAGATAATATCGTAGACATTCCATTCACCCGGCTTGCGCATGGCATTTGCCAGAGGAGGCGTTTGTTTGTAGACGCTGCCGGTCTGTCCGTTCACGTATGTCTCGTTGTTATAGCAATCCAGCACCTGGATTTCATACATGTCTTGCAGGAAGATGCCGCTGTTGCCGCGTCCTTGGCTTGTGCCGGTGATGTTTTCCGGTACGCACCATTCGATATGCAACTGGAAGTTCTCGAATTTCTGTTTTGTCAGGATGTCGCCTTTCTTCTTGTCTACAGTGAAAACGCCGTCTTTTACGATCCATTCGGCGGGGCCGCCCTTAGCGTTTTGCCAAGCGGAAAGATCTTTTCCGTCAAACAGGACGATGGCATCGGAAGGGGCGCTGTTTGTCTTGATGTCACCCGGAGTGACTACTTTCGGTTGCGGAGTCCAGTATTCAGACATTCCCGGTTTCATTTTTTCCTGTTCGGGGTACTGTTTTTGCGCGCTTGCACTGACACAAGCTGTACAAGCCAATGCTGCCAAAGCAGTCTTCATTGTAATGCTTTTGTTCATGGTCTAAATTGTTTTATATATAGGTTTAGAATTTATTGCTTGCAAAGGTAATGGATTAATTAAGACTATAAAATCGAAAACAGGAAATTAAGAAATAAAAAATAGATGTAAGTGTATTCGGTTCCCGGCGTTGTCGAGGATAAAATACGCTTACATCTAATTGGCTGGTTAATGGAAAAGCTGTGCGTGCTTTTTTATTTCGCATGATGGTTGAAAAGCCGTTGTTCTGCCAGCTTCTCATATTTAGTGCCCGGCCGGCCGTAATTGCAATACGGGTAAATGCTGATTCCGCCGCGCGGAGTGAAGATACCGGTTACTTCGATGTATTTGGGGTTCATCAGGCGGATAAGGTCTTTCATGATGATATTGACACAATCCTCATGGAAAGCCCCGTGGTTGCGGAAACTGAACAGATATAATTTCAAGCTCTTGCTTTCCACCATTTTTACATCGGGAATATAATCGATGTAGATGGTTGCAAAGTCCGGCTGGCCGGTGATCGGACAGAGGCTTGTAAATTCCGGACAGTTGAAGCGTACCCAGTAATCATTGTCCGGATGCTTGTTTGTAAACGCTTCCAGTACTTCCGGGGCATAATCCTGTTTGTATACGGTTGAACCGCCTAACAGATGTAGTTCGTTTTCATCTTTTCTTGTATCCATGATGTCTTTTTGTTATTCTTGTAAACGATGGTTTATCGGCGTCTTTTTAAATATTTCTCCAAACCTTCGCGGCGTAGTTTGCAGGCGGGGCAATGCCCGCAGCCTTCTGCCATGATGCCGTTGTAGCAGGTGAGGGTCTGGGTCCGTACAAGGTCGAAGACTCCTAATTCGTCCGCAAGTTCCCACACTTCGCTTTTGTCCCGATCCATCAGGGGTGTGTGGATCACGAACTGTTCGTCCATCGCCAGGTTCAGGGTGACGTTGAGGGAGCGGACGAATGTATCGCGGCAATCGGGATAACCGCTGAAATCGGCTTCCGACACTCCGGTTACCAAGTTGAAGATTCCTTTGCTGCGTGCCAGGATCGCTGCGAAGGTCAGGAATACCATGTTACGTCCCGGAACGAAGGTGTTTGGGTAGCTGTCTGCCGGTTTTTCCTGATCCATTGAAATGCCGGTGTTTGTCAGCGAACAGTTCGGGTCGAGCTGGCTGATCAACGACACGTCCAACAGTTGGAAGGGGACGTCGGCATCGGCTGCAATTTTTCGTGCAACCTCTATTTCCAGGGAATGTTTTTGCCCGTATGTAAAACATACGGCTTCTACGCGAGAAAAGTGCTTCTTGGCCCAGAACAGGCAGGTCGTGGAGTCTTGTCCACCGGAGAAGCATACCAAAGCGGCTTCTTTTTTATGTTTCATATCTTTCTTGTTTTTAGTACGTGGTTTAGCAAGCACACGGAAAAGGAGACATTCCTTTTCGGGTGCAAAGATACCTTTTTTGTTGACAATTGACAATTGATTGTTGACAATTGGGAAGAATATATATTGCACAATATGTGCGATTTTGTGCGGCACATTTTCATTAAAAGTGTGCAATGTTTGAAAAAAGTATTTATCTTTGCCGCCGTTTTGTAATTAAGAAAAGTAAAACATGAAGAAAAAAGTAGTAGTAGGTGCGGCATTGATGATGATGCCTTTGGTTTCTTTCGCTGGTGGATATTTGACGAATACGAATCAGCATGCAGCCTTTTTAAGGTCACTTTCGCGAGGTGCTGCAATTGATATAGATGGTGCTTTGTCTAACCCGGCGGGTCTTTCTTTCTTGCCGACCGATGGTTTCCGTGTAGGTGTGAGTATCCAAAGTGCTTTCCAGACCCGGGATATCGATGCCTCTTTCGGTACATACAGTGGCTTCGACCCTGTAAATAAAGTGCCGACAGTAAGCGATGTTCCCTATAAGAAGTATTACAAAGGAAAGGCGGCCGCTCCTGTGATTCCGAGTGTTTTTGCGGCTTACAAAAAAGGTGATTGGACCATCTCCGGTTTCTTTGCCATTACGGGTGGGGGCGGTAAGGCATCGTTTGACGATGGCCTGCCGATGTTCGAATCGGCTGCTATGGCCGGCATATTCCAGGAAAGTCTGGGGAAGTATATAAACGGTGAAAGTCCCATCGTTACGCCGGATATGTATACTATTAACAGTGCGATGGACGGAAAACAGTATATTTATTCTCTGCAACTTGGCTTGTCATACAAGATCACGGATTGGCTTTCTGCCTTTGCCGGAGGTCGGATGAACTATTTTTCAGGAAACTATGACGGGTATCTGGATGCGAAGCTGAAAAAGGATTTTGGTGGAACAGACTTGATGAATTTGGCTTTGGATTGCGACCAGACAGGTTGGGGGCTGACACCGGTTTTGGGGGTTGATGTTAAATACGGTAAATTCAATTTCGGGGCTAAATATGAGTTTAAGACAAACTTGAACATCGAAAACAATACCAAGAAGTTGGATTATCCTGATAGTGCGGAAGACTTGATCGGCCCTTACAAGCACGGTGTGAATACGCCGAACGATATTCCTTCCATGCTTTCGGTGGCAGCCTCTTATCAGTTTTTACCCATGTTGAAGGCTTCTGTAGAGTATCATTTCTTTGATGACAAGAAAGCGGGCATGGCCGGTGGAAAACAGAAAGAATTGGAAAGAGGTACGAATGAGTATCTATTTGGTATTGAATGGGACGTGATCAAGAGATTGACCATTAGTGGTGGTGCTCAAATTACGGATTATGGTTTGTCTGATAATTTCCAAAGCGATGTTAGTTTCTCCTGTGACTCTTATTCGTTGGGCTTTGGTGCTAAGGTGATGCTGAGCGAAAAGATGGCATTGAATGTGGGGTATATGTGGACAAATTATCATGATTATACAAAGAAATCGGAGAATTATTGCGGTACAAATCTCCCCGGTACGAATGTCTATAGCCGTACCAATAAAGTGTTTGGCTTAAGTTTGGATTACGCTTTCTAAACCTAAAAAAATCTATATCAGCTTGAAAAGGGAAGTTGCCTGTCGTGCGACTTCCCTTTTTTGATTTTCTGTCTTTCAAGCGGACAGTATGGGGCCCTATTGGTCGGTGTCCGTAACCCTATTGGTTAGTGCTCGTAACTCATAGGGTTAGCCACTGTAAAGCATAGCTTTAGTATCTGCATAAAAAAAGAGGATGTGTCATGCACACCCTCTTTCTTAATTATTGTTTTGCTTGTCTTGATTACAACTGGATCCAGCGGACGAAAGCGAAGTCCATGCGATGAGGCAATTCTTTGTTCACAGGGTAAACGCGGAAGCCCATCTTGTGAAGGCCTGCTTCGCTTGAAGCTGTTTTCAGTTCGAAGAACAGTTTGGAACCTTCTTCTTTTATCAGCTTGAATTGTTCTGTTGCCAGTAATTCCAACTGATGGTTATCCGGATTTTCTTTCGTGACAACCATTTCTACTCCCAACATACCTTTCAGTTCATGGCGGTCGATAACCAGATTGAAGTTATATTCTTTGCCGACAACCGGACCGTCGATAGCCAAGTCCTGGCTGCATGTAAACGATTCTACCTGGAAGCTATCCCAATGTTCTGCCACTTCTTCTTTCCAGGCAGCGATTGCTTTGGCTTCGGCAAAACCGTTTTCGTGCAAGTGAGCGGAACGGGTTGCCAACTTGTTGTAGAAGCGGTCGATATAGTCGTCCAACATACGTTTCATCGTATAGTCGGGAGCGATTTCGGACATCGAATTCTTGATGTACTGGATCCATTCGGGAGAGTAGCCCTTGCTGTTTCTTGCATAGTAAGTCGGGATAATCTCTGTTTCCAGTATGTGGTAGATAGTAGCGGCATCCAGCTGATCCTGATACTGCTGGTTTTCGTAAGTACGCTTGTCGGTCAATGCCCAACCTGCACCCTGTTTGTAACCTTCATACCACCATCCGTCCAATACGGAGAAGTTCAGGACACCGTTCATCTCTGCTTTTTCGCCGGATGTACCGGATGCTTCCAGAGGACGGGTCGGAGTGTTCAACCAAACATCGACACCTGCGATCAGGTGACGAGCCAGACGCATATCGTAGTTTTCCAGGAAGATGATCTTTCCTAAGAATTCCGGACGGCGGGAAATCTCGACAATATGTTTGATCAAGCCCTGTCCGCCACCATCGGCCGGGTGGGCTTTACCGGTGAATACGAACTGGATCGGATATTGTTCGTTGTTTACGATCTTGGCCAGACGGTCCAGATCTGTGAACAGCAAGTGGGCACGTTTGTAAGTTGCGAAACGGCGGCCGAAACCGATCAGCAGGGCGTTCGGGTTGATTTTGTCCAGGATAGAGACAACCTTTGCAGGATCTCCTTGGTTTTTCAGCCAGTTTGTCTTGTATTGATTCTTGATATATGTAATCAGTTTGTTCTTCAATGTCTTGCGGATAGACCAAATTTCTTCGTCGGCAACATTCTGGATCGCTTCCCAGTATTTCTTGTTGGACTGGTCTTTGAAGAACTTCTTGTCGAAATGTTCTGCAAAGAAACGTTTCCATTCGGTAGAAGCCCAAGTCGGCATATGTACGCCGTTGGTCACATATCCTACGTGCAGCTCATCGGGGAAGTAGCCTTTCCATACCGGAGCGAACATGCGCTGGGATACTTTTCCATGCAACCAGCTTACGCCGTTTGCTTCCTGGCAAGTGTTCAAAGCGAATACACTCATGGAGAACTTCTCGTTGGAGCCTGGATTTTCACGTCCCATGTCGATAAATTCCTGCCAGCTGATACCTAACTTGCCGGGGAATTCACCCATATAACGACCGAACAGGCCTTCATCGAAGTAGTCGTGACCAGCCGGAACCGGTGTGTGGACGGTGTATAGGGCGGAAGCGCGTACGACTTCCAATGCTTGGTTGAATGACAGACCGTCGTTCTGGATGAAGTCTACCAGACGCTGCGCGTTGATCAATGCTGCGTGTCCTTCGTTGCAGTGATAAATCTGTTTCTTGATTCCTAATTTGTTCAGCATCAGGATACCACCGATACCCAGCAGATATTCCTGTTTCATACGGTTTTCCCAATCGCCGCCATACAGCTGGTGAGTGATGGAGCGATCCCATTCGCTGTTCTGGGGAATATCCGTATCCATCAAATATAGAGGAACGCGTCCGACGCTTACTTTCCAGATGTGCGCATAAACGGTGCGTCCGGGGTAAGGAACCTCCAATACCATCGGTTCGCCGTTAGCCTGCATTACCTGAGTAAGGGGCAGTGCGTTGAAGTTTTGCGGTTCGTAATTGGCAATCTGTTGTCCGTCCATAGACAGAGACTGGGTAAAGTAACCGTAGCGATACAAGAAACCTACTGCAGTCAGGTCGATGTTGCTGTCGCTGGCTTCTTTCAAATAGTCACCGGCCAGTACACCCAGGCCGCCGGAATAGATTTTCAACACGTTGGTCAAACCATATTCCATGCTGAAATAGGCAACAGATGGTTTTGTCTGATCCGGCTTGACATTTACATAATCCTTGAATATTGAGTAAACAGCTTTGATTTCGGCCATCAGGACGTCATCTGCCAGGATTTCCTCAATACGTTTGTAGGATAAACTTTGAAGTAAAAGTACTGGGTTACCTTCAGTTGATGCCCAAAGTTCAGAATCGATCTTACCGAATAATTTGGCTCCTTCATGGTTCCATACCCACCATAGGTTTGTAGCCATTTCGTATAACGGCTGTAATTGTTCGGGAAGCATAGAATGAGAATAAACATCTTTCCAAATCGGGCTGTTTGCGTTATTCGCTTTGATTTTCATTATTGTGAAGTTTAAAATGTTTCAATTTATATTTTAATATTGTATCATCTCTTTTTTGCCTAAAACGTTGCAAAGATAGAGATTATCTGTTTAATTATGAGCGTATTTTAATTATTTCTTTTGCTTGCATGCTCCAAAGCAATTCTGAAAGCCTCTTCATAGTAGACAATGAATTTGCTCCATTCTGCTTTTGCAGCCAGGCAGAAACTGCGTTTCCGGATCTCTGCCGTTTCCTTTTTGTTGAGTCCCTGCAAAGAGCCGTAATGCTTCTCGTTGAGCCGCCAGCTCTTCGAAACCGGCACCCAATCCTGATCCAGCTTGTCGAGTACGACGCCGAGCGTCTTCACGGCCCGTTTCAGGTAGGAGGTATAGGCATGCCCGAACAGAAAGCCCTCCTCGCGCAACAGCAGGCCGGCCTTTTCGGCCTCGGCGACGCCTTTTTCGCTCAAATCGACGTCCGTCCATCCCGTGAACCGGTTTTCCCGGTTCCATGTGCTCTCGCCGTGGCGGAGCAAAACAACTTTTTTCATCGTTCAATTCATCGTTTTTTCCGGTTCGGCGCGCACCTCGTTCCGCAACTCCCGGTGCACAGCGAAATCGTTGATATTCTGCAAAGTGGTGTGCGCTATATTATCCAGCGCTTCACGTGTAAAGAACCCCTGATGGGAGGTCATGACGACATTGTTGAACGAGAGCAGGCGCGCCAGCACGTCGTCGTCCATGATCCGGTCCGACGTGTCCTCGTAGAAATAGGCGGCCTCCTCTTCGTACACGTCCAGTCCGGCCGCACCGATCTTCTTCTCTTTCAGCCCCTCGATCAGCGCTTCGGTGTGGATCAGCTGACCGCGGCCCGTATTGATGAGCATGACGCCGGGTTTCATCCTGCCGATGGCGGCGCCGTCGATCATGTAGCGGGTTGCGTCGGTCAGCGGGCAGTGCAGCGAGATGATGTCGGAGCGGCGGTAAAGTTCGTCCAGCGACACGTATTCTATCTGCGCCCGCACGGCATATTCCGGGTCGGGGTAGATGTCGTACGCGAGGACCTCCATGCCGAATCCCTTGAGGATGCGGATCAGTTCGCGGGCGATCTTTCCGGTGCCGACGATACCCGCCGTCTTGCCGTACATGTCGAATCCCAGCAGGCCGTGCAGCGAGAAGTTGCCGTCGCGCGTGCGCCAATAGGCGCGGTGGACCTTGCGGTTGAGCGTCAGCATCAGCATCACGGCGTATTCCGCCACGGCATGCGGCGAATAAGCGGGAACACGCACGACGGGAATGCCGTATTCCGCCGCGGCTTTCAGGTCCACGTTGTTGAATCCCGCGCAGCGCAGGGCGATCAGCTTCACGTCCATCGCCGCCAAAGAGCGTATCGTGGCGGCATCGGCCGTATCGTTCACGAAGATACAGACCGCATCGGCCCCCTGCGCCAGCGAAGTGTTGTTGCCGTTCAGGTGGCTGCGGTGGTAATTGAATTCGAATCCGTAACGCTCGTTGGCGCGGTCGAACGACTCCCGGTCATAGGGCTGCGTGCCGAAGAAGGTTATTTTCATAATGCACGATTTTATCTTTTTCTTACTTATATAGAACGGTATACGCCGGGCCGTTATTACGCGATCGTCACTTCGGGATCGAGATATACGTCCTGAATGGCGTTGAGCAGGGCTATGCCTTCGTCCATGGGCCGCTGGAAAGCCTTGCGGCCGCTGATGAGACCCATGCCGCCGGCGCGTTTGTTCACCACGGCCGTCATGACGGCCTCCTGCAGATCGGACGCGCCGTGCGACTCGCCGCCCGAATTAATCAGCCCCACGCGGCCCATATAGCCGTTGGCCACCTGATAGCGGCAAAGGTCGATGGGGTGGTCGGTGGTCAGCTTCGTGTAAACCTCGTCGCGGGTCTTGCCGAAACCGATGGCGCGGAAACCGCCGTTGTTCTCCGGAAGCTTCTGCTTCACGATGTCGGCCTTGATGGTCACGCCCAAGTGATTCGCCTGCCCCGTGAGGTCGGCCGAAGCGTGGTAATCGACGCCGTCCTTCCTGAAGCTCCCGTTGCGCAGGTAACACCACAGGATCGTCGCCATGCCCAGCTCGTGGGCATAATCGAACGCCTCGGCGATCTCGACCAACTGGCGGCGGCTCTCCTCCGAGCCGAAATAGATCGTGGCGCCGACGGCGGCGGCGCCCATGTTCCAAGCGTCGCGCACGGTGCCGAACATCACCTGATCGTAGGAATTGGGGTAGGAGAGCAGTTCGTTGTGGTTGAGTTTCACGATGAACGGAATCCTGTGCGCGTATTTGCGCGCCACGGCGCCCAGCACGCCGAAGGTCGAAGCCACGGCGTTGCAGCCGCCCTCGACAGCCAGCTTCACGATATTCTCCGGATCGAAATAGGCCGGATTCGGAGCGAACGACGCGCCGGCCGCATGTTCGATGCCCTGATCCACGGGCAGGATCGACACATAGCCCGTACCGGCCAGACGGCCGTGGGAGAGTATCCACTG
>ENA-ORVG01003701-ORVG01003701.1-human-gut-metagenome-genome-assembly--contig:-NODE-3701-length-11521-cov-2.815193_pt1 | contig 11521 bp, 12 predicted proteins | sample MGYA00242091_ERZ509233 | MGnify/ENA primary metagenome ERZ509233 (study PRJEB26280, sample SAMEA2338840) | human gut metagenome | biome: human gut; feature: human-associated habitat; material: faeces... | reverse complement strand
AATCTGTATGACAAGCCATGCAACCTGTTCGTAGCTGGATTCATGGGTATGCCACCTATGAACTTCATCGATTGTAAGGTTGTTAAGTCTGGAGCAGACGTATTACTTATGTTCGGTTCTCACTCAATCAAGGTTCCTGATGCTAAGGCTCAGAAGCTTATCAGCGGTGATTTCCTTGATAAGGAAGTTGTTCTTGGTATCCGTCCAGAGGATATTCATGATGAGCAGCTCTTCATCGAGTCTTCACCTGAGAGTGTTATCGATGCAAGAATCAATATTTACGAAATGCTTGGTGCTGAAGTATATCTGTACTTCACAATCGATCAGTTCGATATCACAGCAAGAGTAAATGCACGTACAACAGCAAGACCTGGTGATACAGTTCAGTTCGCATTTGACCTGAGCAAGATCCACATCTTCGATAAGGAGACAGAGGAGATCATCATCAACTAGTCAGGTGCTTGGTTCTAAAATTTGAACAAAGTGTGATTTTTCAGAGGAAATGCATAAAAATTATGCGTTTCCTCTTTTTTTTTTTGCATTTTTCGTGTAGAATGTACTTTGTATGAGTATAGGCAATGTCGAATAATTGGAAAGTATTTGACATTGACAGAAGAATATATAAATGTTACAATTTTGTTACAGAATTTTTAAAAATTCACAACAAAGAATAGGGGTGGACGAATGATTTCGAATCAGATACTGCAGGATACGGTTACTGGAATTAAGTCAATTACACGTGTAGAACTCTGTGTGATGGATACCGAAGGTAAGATACTTGCGACAACTATGCGCGGAATGGAAGAGTATGAGGATGAGGTTGTGAAATTCTCTGAATCAGCAGCGGACAGTCAGGTGATTCGTGGCTTCCAGTTTTTTAAGGTGTATGATGAGAATGAACTGGAATATGTCATACTGGCAAAAGGGGATGCCGAGGATGTCTATATGATCGGAAAGATGGCAACTTTCCAGATTCAGAATCTTCTGGTGGCATATAAGGAGCGTTTTGATAAGGACAACTTTATCAAGAACCTGTTGCTTGACAACCTGCTTTTGGTGGATATTTACAACCGTGCGAAGAAGCTGCACATTGAGACAGATGTAAAACGTATCGTGTTTATTATCGAGACAAAGACGGAGAAGGATACCAATGCATTGGAGACAGTCAGAACCTTGTTCTCCAGCAAGACAAAGGATTTCATTACGGCAGTTGACGAGAAGAATATTATTCTTGTCAAGGAAATAAAGCCGAGTGAGACTTACGAGGACATGCGCAAGACGGCAAAAGTAATTGTGGATATGCTGAATACAGAAGCCATGTCATCGGTCAATGTTGCATACGGTACAATCGTCAACGAAATCAAAGAAGTGTCCCGTTCTTATAAGGAAGCAAAGCTTGCACTGGACGTAGGGAAGATCTTTTACAGCGACAGAAAGATTATCGCATACAGCAATCTTGGAATCGGTCGATTGATCTATCAGTTGCCACTTCCACTTTGCAAGATGTTTATCAAGGAGATTTTTGATGGTAAATCACCAGACGAGTTCGACGAGGAGACATTGACAACAATCAACAAGTTCTTCGAGAACAGCCTGAATGTATCTGAGACATCCCGTCAGCTTTACATTCACCGTAATACTTTGGTTTACCGTCTGGATAAGCTTCAGAAGAGTACCGGACTTGACCTCCGGGTATTCGAGGATGCCATTACCTTCAAGATTGCTCTTATGGTTGTGAAATATATGAAGTACATGGAATCGTTAGAGTATTAAAAGATACGCTCAAAAGGAGATAATAAGATGTTAGAACTGAGTCACGTGAAGATGAGGTATCCGGCGAGTAAGACGTATGCCTTGAACGATGTAAGTTTGAAGATAGAAAAAGGCGAGTTTGTGTTTATCGTAGGTTCTTCCGGATCTGGTAAGACGACGCTGATTAAGCTGTTGTTAAAGGAGTTAGATCCAACCTCTGGAAAGATCAAGGTTGCAGACACAGATTACAGTAAATTAAAGAGAAAAAATATTCCGAAGATCCGTCGTAAGATCGGTGTTGTATTCCAGAACTTCCGGTTGCTCAAGGATCGTACGGTATATGAGAATGTTGCATTTGCGCAGCGTGTCATTGAGACGCCAAGCCGCTACATTCGCCGGCAGGTACCAGCGATGTTGACATTGGTTGGACTTGCGGATAAATATAAGTCATTTCCAAAGCAGTTGTCCGGTGGTGAGCAGCAGAGAGTTGCACTTGCGAGAGCACTGGTAAATAAGCCAGAGATCCTGCTTGCGGATGAGCCGACTGGTAACTTGGACCCGAAAAATTCATGGGAAATTATGCGCCTTCTGGAGGATGTCAACAAGAAAGGAACAACGGTTGTCGTTGTAACGCATAACAAAGAGATCGTCAATATGATGAAGAAACGTGTAATCACGTTGAAGCATGGCGAAATAATCAGCGATGAGCAAAAAGGTGGGTATATCGATGAGGATTAGTTCATTCATGTATAGTATCAGACAGGGTATTAAAAATATTAAACGAAACCTTTTGTTCTCATTGGCATCAATCGGAACAATTGTTTCCTGTCTGTTCTTATTTGGTTTATTTTATTGTGTGATCGTGAATTTCCGTACAGCAATGACGGATCTGGAGAATACAGTTACGATCTCTGTATTCTTTGATGAAGGTGTAACAGATGAGAATATCACGATGATCGGTCAGCAGATTCGACTGCGTGATGAGGTCAATACACTGGATTTCATTTCCGCAGATGAGGCATGGAAGCAGTATGCAGAAGAGAAGTTTGATGATCCGCAGGCAGCGATTGATGCATTCCAGGGGGACAACCCATTGAAGAACAGTGCATCATATAAGATCACATTGAAGGATCTGTCAAATCAGGCAGAATTTGTACAGTACTTAAAGGGATTGACCGGTGTACGTAAGGTACTTAGCTCCGAGGTAACTGCAGACGGTGTGGCAGCACTGAACAGCGTTGTCAGCTATGCATCCATCGGAATTATTGTGATCCTGTTGCTCGTATCGATCTTCCTGATCAGTAATACGATTACAATCGGTATTACTGTGCGTAAGGAAGAAATTGGTATCATGAAGCTGATTGGTGCGACAAACTTCTTCGTACGTGCGCCATTCATTGTAGAGGGTGTTGTGATCGGACTTGTGGGATCATTGATTCCATTGATCTTGATCTACTATATGTATGATACAGTGGTTCAGTACATCATCGGCCGGTTCTCCGTTGTACAGAGCTTATTTGCATTTGTACCGGCAAAGGAGATATTTGCAGTTCTGATTCCATTATCTGCGGGTATTGGTATCGGACTTGGTTTGATTGGTAGTTTATTGACAACACGGAAACATTTGAAAGTTTAGGAGGGAAGCATATGAAGTGTAAAAAGCTTGTAAGAGCAATCATTGCATTTGCTGTGGCTGGAAGCATGAGTATGACGGTAAATGCGACGAGTATTTCGGACCTGAAGGATCAGAAAGATCAGAAGGAAAGCAAGAAGGAAGAAGCAGAAGCCGTTCTCGCCCAGTTGGAGAAAGAACAGAATTCGATTCTGGATGCGATTGCAGAACTGGATGCGCAGGTAACGGAATATACAAATGAAATTACGGATCTGGAGGCGCAGCAGACTCAGCTCGAAGCCGATATTGAGACGAAGCAGACCGAGCTTACGGCTGCACAGGAGAAGGAACAGGAACAGTATGAGGCGATGAAAGAGCGAATCAAATACTCATACGAAAATGGTAATCCATCGTATCTGGATGTCCTGTTTTCTACCTCTGATATCTCTGATATCGTAAATCAGGCAGAATATGCAGATCAGATTTATTCTTACGATAAGAATATGTTTGATGATCTGGTAGAGACACGACAGACGATCGCAGATACAAAGGCCGGTCTGGAAAAAGATCTGAAGGATGTTGAGGATATCAAACTGGAAGTGGAAGACAACAAGGCTGCTGTCGAGGTTATGATCGAGGGTAAGCAGGTACAGGTAGCAAACTACGAATCATCCATCGGTGATTACGAGGCAACGATTGCAGAGCTGGAGCAGGATATCGAGGCAACCAATCAGGCAATCGCAGCCGCGGAGGAAGCATATAGACAGCAGCAGGCAGCCGCAGCGGCCGCGGCAGCAGCTGCAGGAAGCACAACAACGGCACCGACAGATGTAAATATCACATATACAGGTGGAAGCCTGCAGTGGCCAGTATCAACTGGAGGAACGGTTACTTCCAGATTTGGACCGAGAGAGAGTCCTGGAGGTATTGGTTCGAGATATCATCAGGGATTGGATATTGGATGTCCGACAGGAACACCGATTGTAGCATGCGAGGCTGGAACGGTAATTGCGGCGTCTTATTCAAGCTCGATGGGTAATTATGTAACGGTTGCACACAGTTCGTCTATGTCAACTACATATATGCATAATTCAAGCTTGTGTGTCAGTGTGGGACAGACGGTATCGCGTGGACAGGTCATTGCGCTTGCGGGAAGTACCGGAAATTCGACAGGTCCACATTGCCATCTTGGATTAAGAATCAATGGCAGCTATGTTGATCCATGGCCGTATTTACAATAAGATGAAAGCGCAAGGTTAAAGGAGAGTAAAAGTAGACGTGAAAAAGAACATGAAAAAACTATGGGCTTTGGCGTTGGCAACCGCGTTATCTGTTGCATGTATCGGTTGTGGAAATCAGACAGAGTCAAAGAAGAATACACGGGAATCCATTGATGTACAGACGGATTCGGATGCAACACAGGCAGATACGTTAGAACCAGTAGTTGCATCGGATCTGTGGCAGGACAGTTCGGTTGCAAAGAAGGTCGATGAGATCAATTCCCTGATTGACAAGTATTATTATTTCGATGTTGACCGTGATAAGCAGGAAGAAGCGTTGTATGACGGAATCATGGATGGTCTGGATGATCCGTACTCTGTCTATTATACAAAGGAAGAGTATGCAGAACTGCAGGAAGATACTTCGGGTGAATATGTAGGTATCGGTGCAGTTGTGACGATGAATTCCGATATGCGTGTCGAAATCGTACGTCCGATCAAGAACAGCCCGGCTGAGCAGGCTGGACTGAAGGCAGGCGATATTTTAGTTCAGGTAGATGACACGGAGATTACCGATCAGGAGCTTTCTGTGGTAGTAGATATGATCCGTGGCGAAGAAGGAACGAAGGCACATCTGAAGATTTACCGTCAGGGCGAATCCGATTATCTGGAGTTTGATGTAGAGCGTCGTACTGTGGAGAATTACACGGTAGAAAGCGAGATGCTGGATGATCAGGTTGGTTATATCGCAGTTACACAGTTCAACGACAATACAGCACAGGAATTTGAAGATGCTATCGATGAGGTGCAGGCAAATGGAGCCAAGGCAGCTATCATTGATTTGCGTGATAATCCGGGTGGACTTCTGACAGCCGTTGTTGATATGTGCGATTATATCATGGACGACGGTGTCATCGTATCCACGAAGGACCGTGATGGAAATGTGCTTGGTGAGTACAAAGATACGGGAAAGCACAGCGTAGATATTCCATTGGTTGTACTTGTAAATGGCAACAGTGCCAGTGCATCTGAGATTTTCTCCGGAGCAATGCAGGATTCAGGTAAGGCGAAGCTGGTTGGTACAACGACATTTGGTAAGGGTATCGTTCAGTCAGTCATACCGCTTTCCGATGGAACTGCTGTGAAGCTTACGGTTGCAAAGTATTTTACACCAAATGGAAACGATATTCATAAGAAGGGCATTACACCAGATTATGAGGTAGAACTTCCAGATGGACAGACATCGGCTGTCAATATTGACCGTGCAGATGATACACAGTTACAAAAAGCGCAGGAAGTTATTGCAGAGATGCTAAATAATTAGTATAATAAGCAGGGGTTTTATCGAAAGATAGGACTCTTGCTTATTTTCTTATAAATATAATAAGAGGATGAGTAATTATATACAATCGTGGTTACAACACATGATATAATGAGGCACGCTGATGCGTGCGCAGGTCATCACGTTATTGCATGGTGGCAAGAAATACAATAAATCAGAGAAGAAGGGAGACGCACATGAATAAGGAAATGATTATCGTGCTTGATTTTGGTGGTCAGTACAACCAGTTGATTGCACGTCGTGTCCGTGAATGTAATGTGTATGCAGAGGTACATCCGTACACCTTGTCGCTCGACAAGATCAAGGAAATGAATCCAAAGGGAATCATTTTCACGGGTGGTCCAAATAGTGTGTATGGCGAGGAGTCACCACGCTATCAGAAGGAAATATTTGATTTGGGAATTCCGATTCTCGGAATCTGTTATGGCTCGCAGTTGATGGCATATATGCTTGGAGGTACCGTGGAAACTGCGCCAGTCAGTGAGTATGGCAGAACCGAAGTGGATGTAGATAACAGCAGTGCTATCTTCCAGGGCGTAAAGCCACAGACAATCTGCTGGATGAGTCACACAGATTATATTTCAAAGGCACCAGAGGGATTTAAGATTGTTGCAAAGACACCAGTTTGCCCAGTTGCAGCGATGGAGTGCCCGGAGCGCAAGCTGTATGCGACACAGTTCCATCCAGAGGTTATGCATACTGAAGAAGGACAGAAGATGCTGTCAAACTTCGTTTATAACGTATGTGGATGCTCCGGCGACTGGAAGATGGATTCATTCGTAGAGACGACGATTCGCGAGATCCGTGAGAAGGTTGGAGACGGAAAGGTATTATGTGCCCTGTCCGGTGGTGTCGATTCCTCCGTAGCAGCCGTTCTTCTCTCAAAAGCAGTAGGAAAGCAGCTTACCTGTGTATTCGTTGATCACGGCTTACTTCGTAAGAACGAGGGCGATGAGGTCGAGGCAGTATTTGGCCCGGATGGCCCATACGAGCTGAACTTTATCCGTGTCAATGCACAGGAGCGTTATTATAAGAAATTAGCCGGTGTTACCGAGCCAGAAGCAAAACGTAAGATTATCGGCGAAGAATTTATCCGCGTATTCGAGGAAGAGGCAAAGAAGATCGGCGCGGTTGACTTCTTAGTACAGGGAACGATTTACCCAGACGTGATCGAGTCTGGGCTTGGAAAGTCTGCAGTCATCAAGAGTCACCATAACGTAGGTGGACTTCCAGATCATGTTGATTTCAAGGAAATCATCGAACCACTCCGCCTGCTTTTCAAGGATGAAGTAAGAAAAGCCGGATTGGAACTTGGTATTCCAGAATACCTCGTATACCGTCAGCCATTCCCAGGACCGGGACTTGGCATCCGTATCATCGGGGAAGTAACCGCAGACAAGGTTCGTATTGTGCAGGATGCAGATTACATCTATCGCGAGGAAATCGCCAAGGCAGGACTTGCCAAGAACCTCGGACAGTATTTCGCAGCATTGACCAATATGCGTAGTGTCGGTGTTATGGGCGACGAGCGTACCTATGACTACGCAATCGCACTTCGTGCAGTCAACACCAGCGACTTCATGACTGCTGATTGCTCCGAGATCCCATTTGAAGTATTGCAGAAAGTTATGACACGAATTATAAATGAAGTAAAGGGCGTAAACCGTGTAATGTATGATCTGACGAGTAAACCGCCTGGAACGATTGAGTTTGAGTAACGGATAAAATCCCGGAAACGCTGATAAAATGGGCGTTTCCGGGATTGCTTTATGCCTGTTGGCTCTAAAATGGCTCTAATTATTTGATGAATACTGGATTTTAGGCGGGTATCATAATACCTGCTTTTTATATGCTAATTTTCGGGAAATATTTTAACTGCAATCCCGGAAGTGCCTTTTTTCACAATTCTGTTTGTATCAACTAAATGCTGTTTAATCTGTTCGCAAGTTTCGTTCATCTGTTCCAGTTCATGCTGAAAGGCGGCTTCGCTTGGAAATGCGTCTTTGGAAGCAATCAAATTTTCCTGTAATTTCTTAGCTTTTGCAAACTTGGCAAGCCTGTTATTGATTTCCGGGTTTTTAAAACGAATATATATTGTGCCGGGAATGAGATTGCCCTCGCTGTCCTTTTCTCCGTCAATCTCCATATCTATCTGCTCGTCCATTTTAAAAAGCAACGTAAGCACATCAGAAGCGGTTTCTATATCAAAGTCCGTAAAAACATTGATACTTACTCCTAAAGCATTGGCGATTTTCAAAAGTTGGTCGGGTTTTGGGTTTCTGCTCCCTAATTCATATTTACGAATGGTAGTTCCGTCTATACCTGCCATTTCGCCTAACATATTCTGTGAAATTCCCCGGATATTTCGGAATGTCTTAATTTTTTCTCCTACCGTCATAGGACAACTCCTTTAATATTGATAATGTAAATAATAGGGACATTTGTATTCTATCATATCCATTGAGAATAAGCAAATAAATTTTAAAAAATGTATTGACAAGGGACAAATGAGCCTGTATAATTCAATATACAAATAAGGGACAAAAGTCCCTAATAAAAAACAGGAGGGCATTGAATGGAGAATGGAAAGAAAATGTATGTAACGGCAGAGGAAGCGGCTGAAATGCTTGGTGTATCAACGGGTTATGCCTATAAGATTATCCGGGGGCTGAATGAGGAACTCAAAGCAAAGGGCTATCGGACAATCTGCGGCAAAGTCCCGACAAAATACTTTGAAGAAAAATTTTACGGTCTGACCGTAGCCATGTAGGAAAGGAGAGATTTTATGTCAGCAACAAGGGACGGAAAGATGTGGCGTTGCCAGTTCTATTATAAGGACTGGCAGGGCGTAAGCCACAAGAAGAACAAGAGGGGATTTAAGACAAAAGCGGAAGCGGAACAGTGGGAACGTGACTTCCTGCAACAGCAGCAACGGAATTTAGACATCAATTTTGAAAACTTTGTACAAATCTATTATGAGGATATGGAACACCGTCTGCGTGAAAATACCATGCGTACAAAGAAATTCATTATTGACTTGAAAATCATTCCGTATTTCAGGAAAAAGAATATGAATGAGATTAAGGCTTCGGACATTCGGGCGTGGCAAAATGCGCTGATGAAAAAAGGGTATTCAGAAACGTATCTGAAAACAGTCAATAATCAGTTGTCGGCAATCTTCAATTATGCGGTTCGGTATTATGATTTGAAAGACAATCCATGCAGAAAAGCCGGCAGTATCGGAAAGAGCCATGCCGGAGAAAAGGAGTTTTGGACGAAGCAGGAGTTTAAGCAGTTCCTTGTAACGGTGGAGAACAAGCCGGAAACAAAAATGGCGTTTCTGCTCCTTTACTGGACGGGAATGAGGATAGGAGAGTTACTCGCCCTAACCTACAATGATATTGACTTAGAGAAGCGCACAATTTCCGTAAACAAGTCTTATCAGCGGATAGAGGGCAGGGATATAATCACACCGCCCAAAACACCAAAGAGCAAGCGAATTATAACGATACCGCCATTCTTGACGGAAGAATTAAAAGAATATATTTCACATTTGTATGGAATTATGGCAGACGAAAGAATGTTCCGCTTTACAAAATCCTATATGGAGCATGAGATTATCAGAGGTATCAAGGCTTCGGGAGTAAAAAGAATACGCCTGCATGATATTCGTCATTCCCACGCTTCGTTACTTGTGGAAATGGGGTTTACGCCTTTAGCGATTGCGGAACGGTTAGGACATGAGAAAATTGAAACAACACTAAATACTTATTCGCATTTATATCCAAACAAACAGGGGGAACTTGCAGATAAATTGGAGATAGAGAACAGCAGGGAGGAAGAAGAATGAGCGGAGTGCATAAATACCCGACAATCAGCTTTCGCATTTCCCCCAGAGAGAGGGAAGAAATCGAAGCAAAGATTTTAGCAAGCGGACTTTCTAAGAAAGATTATTTTGTCCGTTCCTGTATTTATAACCGGGTGTGCGTGGTCGGTAAAAAAGAACTGATTTACCAGTTGGTAGAGGAACTAAAGATAATGCAGACGAATATCCGGGAAGTGGCAGAACAGTTTGAAAAGGCAGAGATTGATTTAACGCCGGAGGGATTGGAAGATATGCGGAATGACTGTCTTGATATGCTGAAAGCTATCCTTTGGGTGTTGGACGGAGCAAAGTATCTGTGGCAGGACAAACAAGAAAAAAGCCCCGACAGCGGCAACTGTTAGGGCTGTGATAACTGGAAAACCTCTGTTATCAACCTCACAATATCAGTATAGCAGAGGTTTCTTCCAGTGGCAACGATTTTTCAGAAATGGAGGGCATTATGGAAGAAACAAAAATTGAATTACAGCTGATTAAATTATCAGAGATACAGTCGCAGGAAGTGTCTTGGTTATGGTTTCCGTTTATTCCTTATGGCAAGCTGACAATCATTCAAGGCGATCCGGGTGACGGAAAGACAACCTTTATACTGAATATAGCGGCGAAACTCTCAAAGGGGGAAAATTTAGACGATGGAATGAACCTTACAGAGCCTTTGAATGTAATCTATCAGAGTGCGGAGGACGGTCTTGCTGATACGGTAAAGCCCCGGTTAGAACAGGCAGGGGCGGACTGTGAGAGAATTTCAGTCATTGATGAAAAGATAAAATCCCTTTCCATGATAGATGAACGGTTGGAAGAAGCTGTTATAAGGACAGGCGCAAAGCTGTTGATTTTAGACCCGATACAAGCCTATTTGGGCGGCGGTATGGATATGAACCGGGCAAACGAAGCAAGGGACATGACAAAGCGGTTAGCGGCACTGGCAGAGAAATATCAGTGTGCGATTGTTCTTGTCGGGCATATGAATAAGGCGGCAGGAAACAAAGCGGCATACCGGGGAATGGGTTCGATTGATTTCTTTGCGGTGGCAAGAAGCGTTCTCTTGGTCGGGAGAATAGAGGGAGAAGAAAATACAAGGGCTGTGGTGCAGATTAAAAATAACCTTGCGGCGTTCGGACACCCGAAAGCATTTGCACTGTCAGAGGACGGTTTTCACTGGCTTGGAGATTATGAAATAACAGCAGATGAAGTTTTAGGCGGTATCGCTCCCAAAGCAAATAAAATGGAACAGGCGAAGCGTCTGCTCCGGGAACTGGCAGAAACAAACAACGCCATGCAGAGCAATGAAATTTTTAATCTTGCAGAGGAACAGGGCATATCGAAGCGGACACTGGAAAATGCAAAAAAAGAGTTAGGAATCCGAGCGAAACGGATAAACAATACATGGTATTGGGAACTGAATAAAATCAGACAGTGACGGACAGGCAAGATAACAGCGCAACAATGCAGGGTATTAGAATTTTGCAGTCTTGGAATTGCGTTCTTGAAGATTGCAAGGTTGCAAAAATTATAGACATTGCAATGTTGCGCTGTTGGGAAGAAAGCCGGAAAGCGGCAACAACAAGGCGGCGAAAAGCCGCCCCGTCCGTTAGGACGGAAAGCCCCCGGCAGGGCGCAAAGGCACTTTCATACTGCCAGCCCCAAAGGGGCGGTGGTGTGAAAGTGCTTTTGCGTTACTTTCTCACAAGAAAGTAACAAAGAGGTTGTGG
>ENA-ORVG01003699-ORVG01003699.1-human-gut-metagenome-genome-assembly--contig:-NODE-3699-length-11526-cov-2.709877_pt1 | contig 11526 bp, 8 predicted proteins | sample MGYA00242091_ERZ509233 | MGnify/ENA primary metagenome ERZ509233 (study PRJEB26280, sample SAMEA2338840) | human gut metagenome | biome: human gut; feature: human-associated habitat; material: faeces... | reverse complement strand
CTGATCCATCATTTCCATTATATCCTTTTTCTGTTCCGGTTAGCGTGTATGATCCGTCAGCGTTGAATGTATAGGTATATGAAATCTCTTCAATAGTATCGTAACCAGACCAAGTACCTACGATGTTTTCTTCTTTGTTGCAACCGGGTATAGCCAGCATTGTGGCAGTCAGCAGGAATAAGAATCCGAATTTTTTTACAGCACTCATTTTTCTCAGTTTTGAATGTTTGACATAATTTTTTCTTCTGCAAAGATATATTATATATGAAGATCAAGAAAATATTTTTGCAAAAAATTTGTTTTCATGAAAAAAGAAAGCGAGGAGAGAAAATTCAATTTCTCTCCTCGCCGGAACTTTCGATATGAAAAATATCAGTTCATTGCTTGGCGTAGGTCGGCAATAATGTCATCGGCATTTTCGATACCGACCGAGAGGCGTATCAAGTCGGGGGCTACGCCGGCTTCGATAAGTTGTTCGTCGCTGAGCTGACGATGAGTATGGCTGGCCGGGTGCAGCACGCAAGTGCGCGCGTCGGCCACATGGGTAACGATGGCGGCAAGTTTCAGGCGGTCCATAAACCGGATTGCGTCTTCCCGCGAACCTTTGAGACCGAAGGCAATGACGCCGCAAGTACCGTGCGGCATGTATTTTTGAGCCAAAGCGTGGTATTTGTCGTTTTTCAGTCCCGGATAATTTACCCAAGCGACTTGCGGGCAACTTTCGAGGAATTCGGCGACTTTCTGCGCATTTTCGCAGTGGCGAGCCATACGCAGATGAAGGGTTTCGAGGCCGAGGTTGAGCAGGAATGCGTTTTGCGGAGCTTGTATCGATCCGAGGTCGCGCATGAGTTGGGCCGTCGCTTTGGTGATATAAGCCATTTTGCCGAAGGCGCGGGTATAGGTAAGACCGTGATAAGATTCGTCGGGGCGGGTCAGCCCGGGGAATTTATCGGCATGAGCTTCCCAGTCGAAATTTCCGCTGTCGACGATGGCTCCGCCTACGCAGGTGGCGTGCCCGTCCATATATTTGGTCGTCGAGTGTGTTACGATGTCGGCTCCCCACTCGAACGGACGGCAGTTGATGGGTGTGGCGAATGTGTTGTCGACGATGAGGGGTACTCCATGCCGGTGGGCGATGCGGGCAAATTTCTCGATGTCGAGAACGTGCATGCCGGGGTTGGATAATGTCTCGCCGAAAAGAGCCTTTGTATTGGGGCGGAATGCCGCTTCTATGGCGCTTTCGTCATCGTCGGGGTCGATGAGGGTAACGTCGATTCCCAGTTTTTTCAGCGTTACGGTGTAGAGGTTGAACGTGCCTCCATAGATGGTCGATGAGCAGACAAAATGGTCGCCGGCCTCGCAGATGTTGAATATGGCGTAAAAGTTGGCCGCTTGTCCCGACGAGGTGAGCATAGCGCCGACACCCCCTTCGAGTTCGGCGATTTTTGCGGCGACGACATCGTTGGTGGGATTTTGCAGACGGGTGTAGAAGTATCCCGATTCTTCGAGGTCGAAGAGACGGGCCATTTGTTCGCTGGTTTCGTAGCGGAATGTCGTGCTCTGGTAAATGGGTACAACACGGGGTTCTCCCTTTTTGGGTGTCCAGCCGCCTTGTACGCAGACGGTTTCGGGGCTGAAATGAGTTTTGTCGTTCATATGGTTATGCGTTTATTGTTTACAGAGAAAATGCTTTTTTCAATGTGTCGACGTAATCGAGTTTTTCCCACGTAAAAAGTTCTACATCGACTTCTACGGTTTTTTCGTAGCGCGATGTAAATGTTTTGTGTACCGTGCGGGGCTGACGTCCCATGTGTCCGTATGCCGCGGTTTCTTCGTAAATGGGGTTTCTTAGTTTGAGGCGCTCTTCGATAGCTTTGGGACGTAGGTCAAAGATTTCGCCGATTTTATCGGCGATCTCGGCATCGCTCATTGCAACGTGAGACGTATGGTTGGTATCGACGAAAAGGCTTACGGGTTGCGCTACGCCAATGGCGTAAGAGACTTGAATGAGGACTTCATCGGCGATGCCGGCCGCTACCATGTTCTTGGCCATGTGCCGGGCGGCGTATGCGGCCGAACGGTCGACTTTCGAGGGGTCTTTGCCCGAGAAAGCTCCGCCCCCGTGTGCGCCTTTGCCGCCGTAAGAGTCGACGATGATTTTACGCCCTGTGAGACCGGTGTCGCCGTGCGGGCCTCCGATGACGAATTTTCCCGTCGGATTGACGTGGAGAAGAAGCCGGTCATCGAAAAGCGCCTGTACCCGTTTGGGAAGCTGGGCGATGACGCGGGGCAGCAGAATGCGGCGCACGTCATCGGCGATGCGGTCGAGCATCTCTTTATCGGCTTTTGCTTGTGCTTCCGGCGTATGGTCGGTCGGGGCGATGAACTCGTCGTGTTGGGTCGATATGACGATGGTGTGTATGCGCACGGGACGGTGTTGCTCGTCGTATTCGACCGTAACTTGCGATTTGGCATCGGGACGCAGATAAGGCATTTCGTTCTTTTCTCGGCGTATCATTGCCAGCTCGCGCAACAGCAGGTGCGAGAGGTCGAGCGCGAGCGGCATGTAGTTGTCGGTTTCGTTACAGGCGTAACCGAACATCATTCCTTGATCTCCGGCACCCTGATTCATGGACTCGGAACGTTCTACTCCCCGGTTGATGTCGGCCGACTGCTCGTGTATGGCCGAGAATACTCCGCAGGAGTCGCCGTCGAATTTATATTCGCTGCGTGTGTACCCGATGCGGTTGATGACGCGGCGGGCGACTTCGTGCAAGTCGATGTAAGCACGCGATTTTACTTCACCGGCGAGGACGACCTGCCCGGTGGTTACCAGTGTTTCGCAAGCGACTTTCGATTGGGGGTCGTAAGCGAGAAATTCGTCGAGCAAGGCGTCGGAAATTTGATCGGCCACCTTGTCGGGGTGTCCTTCCGATACCGATTCGGAGGTAAACAGATAGTTCATTTCTTATCGTATTTTACGGTTAAAAACAACTTCGATAAGAGATGGAGAGAGATAAAAATGCGGTGCGGTTTTCCGGCCGGTTCGCCGGGACAGAAAGAGTTACCGTTTTAGCAGTTTTTTAGTGTGGTTGCAAGCAGCCAAATCCATCCACATATCGTTGCTGCAAAGTAACATCTTTTTTGTGAGTTGTGCAAGAAGATAATCGAAAGAAAATAATTCTGTCTGAAATGGAAATCGATATAGGGTATGAACAGCAGCATGGGCTTTGGAAACTATCCTGTGAAAATGATGAGTCGTTTTGTATAAATATCGCATAGGAAAGATGGTTTGTGAAGATATTTTTGCCCGAAATAGATTCAAAAATAAAATTTATGGCCGATTTATATTCCGACAAAAATGCTTTTTCATCGTTATGGTACGATGAAAATAAAAAAAAGAGAGATGATTTTCGCGTATGTAACCTCGGGACAGATGATGATTCGGGAAAAATGCTATTTTTGCGAAAGGAGACCGATAGAAATTGGGTCTCCTCGTTATCCGACAACTTTTCCTATGTATCACATGACAATCGCAAGCAGAAAGATATGAAAAAGCCAAGAGCATATTTGAAATGATAGGCGAGAACGGAATGTTAACAAAAAAGAATAATGATGCGTATTTCTATTCTTACTCTGATTAAACGGATTTTGAGAGGCATAAAGAATGTCATGTTGATTTTTTTATGCTATGTGGGAGTGAGTATATTGCTTTGTCTCGTTCGGTGCAACAGGGACGAGTATAACTATTTCGACCGAATGATGCTGGCCGGTTGGAATACAAGCGATACCATTGTCGACCTGTCCCGTCTCACCCCGTTTCAGTGGGACACGATGTATTATTATGAAAACGGTTGTTCAGAAGAGGTGATGGCATCGTTCGGTGTTATTGCCGATGCCGATATGCAAGATGTGATCATCTTTAAGGACAAGGAAGGCCGGACCGTTTATTGGGACAAGTGGGTGTATTCTTGGGATTATGCTCACGATCGTGGGTTTAGAATCGTCGTACCCCGTTTTCCCGACAGTTATTTGCGGGTCAGCAGCGACGATGCCCTTTTTATAGTTCGTTTAAAAACGAAACGTACTATTATGTTGGAGCATCTTCCACGCGGAAAGGTGCGACAGAATTAGAATTGTTTTTCCGATGATCGACCTACTGATGATAGTAACGGCTGTCTCCGCAAGGAGACAGCCGTTACTCTTTTATTGTGGGAAAGATTATTGTTTCAGTTTCTCGTTGAGTTCGACGAAAGCATTGGCTTTTTCTACAGCTTTGGATATATGGTCGCAAATGTTTTCGTTGCCGACGATTTGGTTCAGACCCGATTTTCGAAGGGTCTCCTGTACCGAAGGATTGACTCCGGAGAGTATAACCCGTATACCTTCACGATGCGATGATTCTACGAGTATTTGCAGATTGTGCAATCCGGTGGAATCGATAAACGGTACTTTGCGCATGCGAATGATGCGCACGACCGGTTTGTCGCCCATTTCGCGCATCACCTCGTCGAATTTTGTCGCGACACCGAAAAAGAACGGGCCGTTGATTTCATATACTTCCACGCCTTTGGCTATGTTCAATGTCTCGTGTTGGGTCATTTCCGTGCCCTGTGCTACATCGAGTTCGTCTCTCAGTACCGAAACTTGTACGTTTTCGGAGACGCGGCGCAGGAAGAACAGTACAGCCAGCAGCATACCTATTTCTATGGCGATAGTGAGGTTGAAGACGACCGTGAGGATAAATGTCGTGGCGAGAATGGCAATATCCGACTTGGGATTCCGCAGCAGAGAGCGTACGGTACGCCAGCCGCTCATGTTGTAGGCGACGATGACGAGAACTCCGGCCAGACAAGCCATAGGAACCAGTTCGATAAGCGGCATGAGCAGCAGGAAGATTGCAAGCAGTACCAGTGCGTGGATAATGCCGGCAACCGGGGTGCGTCCGCCGTTGTTGATATTGGTCATGGTGCGGGCGATCGCTCCCGTTACGGGAATCCCGCCGAAGAAAGGAACGACGATGTTGGCCACACCCTGACCTATCAGCTCGGTATTGGAGTTATGGTGCTCGCTTATCGCACCGTCGGCGACGGTTGCTGAGAGCAGCGACTCGATCGCACATAATATGGCGATGGTAAATGCCGGGGAGAGGAGCTGGTTGATAGTCTCCATATTGATGTGGAGAGGCTGCGGTTCGGGTATTTCATTGCTGATGTTGAACCGGTCGCCGATGGTTTCGATTCCGCTTATGCCACCGACTTCTTTCAAGAGGTAGGCCACGGCGGTCATGACGATGATAGCAACCAGCGATCCCGGAATTTTACGGAATATTTTGGGCATGACGGCAATGATAAGGATACTTCCCACGCCGATGAGAAGCGATATGGGGTTGATTGAGTTGAGATGTTGGAAGTAGACCGCCCATTGAGAAAGACAGTCTGCGGGGAGTTTATCGATCGTAAGTCCGAGCAAGTCTTTGATTTGTGTCGTGAAGATGGTCAATGCAATACCGCTGGTGAAACCCACGACGATAGGATAAGGAATGAATTTGATGATACCGCCCAAACGGAAAAGACCCATCAAGACCAGTAAGGCGCCTGCCATAGCTGTGGCGATAGCCAATCCTTCGAGTCCGTAGCCTTGTATGATGCCGAATACGATGACGATAAACGCTCCGGTCGGTCCGCCGATTTGTACCGAACTTCCTCCCAGTGCCGATACGATGAATCCGCCGACGATAGCAGTGATAAGACCTTTTTCGGGAGTAACGCCCGAAGCGATACCGAATGCGATGGCAAGAGGGAGCGCAACGATTCCCACAATGATTCCGGCCATAAGGTCGGCGATGAATTTTTCGCGCGAATAGTGACGCAAGCCTTCGAACAGTTTAGGTTGAAAATCAATCTTCATGATTACCTTAAAAATTTTTGAAGCCGCAAATGTAACGCTTTTTTTAACAAAATGCGCTATATGTGTAAAATTTTGTGGAAAGGATTGTCATGAGAAAAAGATTCTCACAGGTGACGTCTCCTGCTGTCAGCGGATATTCCGATTTCCGGTGATGGTGGGTTGGTTGGAATATATCGGGCCTTGTTCTTCTTCGGGGATTTCCTCGCTTTTCGTTTCCTTCGGTTTGTTCTTTATGATTTCATAAGGTTTCTGTTCGTCGAGTGGTGTGGCGTAGACGTCCCATGACTGGTCTACGTCCCAGTTGGCCCGCAAAGACAAGTTGCCGGGATAATAAAAAACTTCTTCGGGTTGCCGTTTTTCCTTGTAATTTCCGGTATCCCACACTCCGTTATCGTTCTTGTCGATGCATAGTCGCATATAATAAGTTCCCGGGTTGACATAACGGAACAGTGCAACCCCTTTTTTCACCGGTGTTTTGTAGATAGGTTGGTCGGAGTTGTTGAGCAGTTCGACGAAAGCATGGTCGGTTACGCCTATTGTACGGACGAGGAGATTGGCGTATTCCTCGACTGCTCTTACCTTGAAGGTGTGTTCCATTGTGTTGGTAGGGTTGCCGTAGATTCCCTCCACAGCCAGAGAGTCGAGTGTAAAACGGTATTCGCCACCCGATACCCATTTGTTTTTCAACCGGTAAGTGCGCGGTTTATCGACTTCGGGTAAGAACGTGTAATCGTCGACCTCGACCCACAAAGTATCGACTTTGCGCTCGAGCCGTACTGCCGTGGTGTCGATGTACTTCACCGGTTGTGCGAAAATGTAAGCCGGTTGTGCGAAAATATCGACGCTCGATCCGCTTCGATTATCTATTGCCATGAATTCGATGGGAGGCGGTAGAGTGTCGTTGTCTTTTTTTCTCCGTTCCCGGGTGTGGGTTTTTCGTTCGCGGAATGCCCAAAGCATCGTGTCGTTGTAGAGCGCGAGTTGTTGGGTAGAATCGGTACGGAGGTATTGGGCTGCAATGCGCAGGGAATCGATGTTGTATATGAGCGAGTCGAGCAACCAATAGGTAATGGTATCGTTGGTTTTGCTCTTTTCGATGATAGCCCAGTTTTCACCCGAAAAGTTCAATGGCGTGATGCGTGGCAGCGAATCTTGGGCAGTCGAGAAATAAAGTGTGATCCGATGCCGGTCGGAGCGTTCGTATTTCTCGAAATAACTGGCTTTGTAATTTTCGTTGAATGCCCGCAAGATGATATTGTCGGGCATATAATGAGGTTGTAGTGTCGTGATGATAGTATCGACCGTGATAGTGTCGACCCACAGCGTATCGCTGTGCCATTCCATGCTGACGGTGGGCGTGAATGTCGTGTCGAGGTATGCGAGGTCTTCGGTGGCGTTGTCGAAGAAGTAATTCCGGTTTCCGTCTTTCAAAGCGAAGACGCGGTAAGTCCCTGCGGCGATATTGCGTACGGTGAAGTGTCCGTATTCATCGGAACGTCCCATGCGTAGGAACGGCTGGGTGGTGAATGCCGTATCGCTGGGATTGGAATAGATACCCACCAGCATGTTGCTTATCGGTTCGAGATTGGAAGCATTGAGCAGCGTACCCGACATTTCGAGTGTGTCGATATGGTCGCCCGTCGAAAAATAAAAGCTGAAATCCTGCATTTTATTTTTCTCGTTGTTGTCGGCGATGGCATCGCCGAAGTCGATCGTATAGGTCGTGTTGGGAATCAGCGAATCGTTCAGTGTGATCGTTACGGTACGTCCCAGTGTCGACACTTGTGGCATCTTGGTTTGAGGGGGAGAGATGATGATTTTTTCGCTCGGATTTTCGACTTGAACGATTTCATCAAATTCGAGAACGATTTTGTTTTTGTTGTAATTAAGAGTTCCGGCCAGCGGTGTGCTTTTTTTCAGTACCGGAGGTGTTTCGTCTTTGGGCCCGCCTCCGGGGCGTCCCATATTGGCGCAAGAAATGCTCCACCCTCCGATAAAGACGATAAGAGCGATGGCAAGGCCTTTGGCCGGCCGGTTGTGGGAATAACGGTTCAAACTCATTTCCGGATAATCTCAGACAAAGATACGACAAAGATGCGGAAAAAGCGCTTTTGCCCTTGAAATATAACTTCTTTTTGACTTCGCAGATGACAAAAATTAGTATTTTTGCAGTCGTAACCGAAAAAAGCCATATATTTGCACCTTAAATCAAATTGCACAAATTAATTATCAAAAACATAAAAGTAATAATCACAATGCAAAACAAAGGATTCATAAGGGTTTTAGCAGTTCTGCTTACTTTGGTATGCCTTTTCTACATTTCTTTCTCGTTTGTAACTCGTTACTATAACAAGAAAGCCGAAGAGATTTCCAATGGAGACCCTGTCGTTTACAAGAATTATTTAGATTCTATGGCAACCGAGAAAGTATATCTTGGTTATTACACCTTGAAACAGTGTAATGAGATGGAAATCGGTTTGGGTTTGGACCTCAAAGGCGGTATGAATGTAACGCTGCAAATTTCGGTTGCTGATGTGTTGAGATCGCTTTCCAATAACAATCCCGACGCCAAATTCAATGCGGCTCTCGACGCTGCAACGGCCAATCAAGCCGACAACTCCGATTTTTTGGCGATTTTTGTAGATGAGTATAAAAAATTGGATCCGAATATCCGGTTGGCATCGATTTTCAGTACCTATCAGTTGAAAGAAAAAATTGCTCCGAGTGCTACCAATGACCAAGTCGTTGCTGTTTTGCGTGAGGAATTGAACAGTGCCATCGACAACTCTTTCAATGTATTGCGTACCCGTATCGACCGTTTCGGTGTGGTTGCTCCCAATATACAGCGTCTCGAAAAAGACGGTCGTATTCTTGTGGAGCTTCCCGGTGTGAAAGAGCCCGAACGTGTGCGTAAACTTCTGCAAGGTAGTGCCAATCTCGAATTTTGGGAAACCTATAATTTGAATGAGATTTATTCCCGTTTGGCAGCAGCCAATGAGATGATCGCCCGTATGGAAAACAATGGTAAACCTGTTGTGGCCGAGGAAAAGAGCGCAGGCGGGGATCTTTCCGAATTGACGCAAGAAAGTGAAGAAGTGGAGTTGTGGAAACGTCAGAATCCTCTTTTCTCGCGTTTGCAACCCGCTCTTTCTCAAAACGGGCAGCCTATGGCCAATCCGGCTGTGGGTTATGCGCATTACCGCGATACGGCAGCTGTAAGTTCTTACCTTGCCATGCCCCAAGTACGCGAGATGCTTCCTGCCAATCTGCGTTTCTGTTGGTCGGTAAAATCAATCGACGAGAAAGAACAATATTATCAACTGGTCGCTTTGAAATCGAGCACCGGTGGCCGTCCTGCGTTGGAAGGCGATGTTATCAACGATGCTCGCGAAGACTTCGATCCGTTGACAAATGCGCCTGTCGTAAGCATGTCGATGAATGCCGAAGGTACCAAAATCTGGGCTCAACTTACGCGTGAGAATATAGGTCGTTGCGTTGCCGTGGTTCTCGATGACCATGTTTATTCTTTCCCGGTTGTCAATACCGAGATTCCGAACGGTTCTTCGCAAATATCCGGCGGGTTCACTCCCGAAGAGGCCAAAGACTTGGCCAATGTGTTGAAGACCGGTAAGATGGCAGCCAGCGTGAAAATCGTACAGGAAGACATCGTCGGCCCGTCGTTGGGACAAGAGGCTATCCGTAGCGGTGTCATCTCGTTTATTTTCGCTTTGGTATTGCTCATGATCTATATGATCGGTGTATATGGTGTCGTTCCCGGTTTGGTCGCTAATGTGGCTCTTATTCTCAACTTGTTCTTTACGATGGGTATTTTGGCATCGTTCCAAGCGGTGCTTACTCTCTCGGGTATTGCCGGTTTGGTTCTTTCGCTCGGAGTTGCCGTCGATGCCAATGTGTTGATTTATGAACGTTCCAAAGAGGAATTACGTGCCGGTAAGAGCTTGAAAAATGCGATTGCCGACGGTTATAAAAATGCTTTCTCGGCTATTTTCGACTCCAACTTGACATCGGTTATCACTGGTATTATCCTTTTCTACTTCGGAACCGGTCCTATCAAAGGTTTTGCTACGACGTTGCTTATCGGTATCGTCTGCTCATTCTTTACCGCCGTGTTCTTGACCCGTCTTTTCTATGAAAAAGGTTTGGAAAAGAATTGGTTCAAGCATCTCTCTTTTACGACCCCAATGACCCGCAATTTGCTGGTAAATCCCGAAATCAACTTCCTTGGCGCACGTAAGAAAGGATATATCATCTGTTTGGTATTGGTTATCATCGGCGGTGTATCGTTCGGTTTGAGAGGGTTGAACAAAGGTATCGATTTCTCGGGCGGACGCAACTATATCGTGCGTTTCGATAAGTCAGTGAATACACAAGAAATAGCCAATTTGCTCAAACCCGAATTCGGTGAAAATATTCCTACCGTTATCACGATCGGCGGTGATAATCAAGTGCGTATCTCGACGAACTATCGTATCGAGGAATCGGACGATGCTATCGATGAAGAAATCCTGACGATGATTTACAAAGGTCTCAAAGACGAAGTGGGCGGTAAATCCCAAGAGGCTTTTGAGACCGAGAACGTGATGAGTATCCAGAAAGTAGGTCCGAGCATTGCCGAGGACATTACTATCGGAGCTATATGGGCGGTTATCATTTCGCTTATTGCTATCGCGCTTTACATTCTGTTGCGTTTCCGCGACGTGGCATTCAGTGTCGGCACACTTGTATCATTGGCGTTCGATACGTTGATCATCTTGTCGGTTTACTCGATTTTCAACGGCTTGTTGCCGTTCTCGATGGAAATCGACCAGACATTCATTGCTGCAATTCTTACCAATATCGGTTACTCGGTAAATGATAAAGTGGTAGTATTCGACCGTGTGCGTGAGGTGATAGGTCTCTATCCGAAACGGGATCGCGGCTTGGTTATCAATGATGCACTCAATAGTACGCTGTCGCGTACCATTAGTACATCGTTGAGTACCGCTCTTGTGTTGCTCAGTATCTTTATCTTGGGTGGCGATACGATCCGTAGTTTCTCTTTCGCTATGTTGCTGGGTGTGATAACGGGTACATTCTCTACCCTCTTCGTTGCCGTTCCTATTGCATACGAAATGATGAAAAAGAAATTTGCCAAACTCGTGGCAAACGAGGCTGCTTAGTAGTAAAGTCTGCTTCTTTCATATATTTAGTTCCCCGGAGATTTCCGGGGAACTTTTTTTATTATCGGAAAAAAGTAGGATCGGAAATGAAATAGATAATATCATGTTCCCGATAAGGAAATAGCGTTAAATTTGCAGCGATTAAACAATCCATATTTTGTAGAATAGTAATGAGTAAAAGATGAAAAAGATTTTTCTTTTGTTGTTGAGTGTGTTCTTTGTTATTTCGGCCGAGGCGCAGAAAGGTTCCAGTCAATTTGCTTTGTTTGCAGGCTATGAACATTTTCCCGAAATGTGGGTGGGGAAAGGCTATAATGTAGGCGTGGAGTATAAGTACTATGTACATAACCGTTTTTTTGCTGTCGCTAATTTCCATGCCGGCGTAAACGATGCGTCGGAGTTTGTCGAATATGAATTTTCAGGGAATATGTTGGGT
>ENA-ORVG01003696-ORVG01003696.1-human-gut-metagenome-genome-assembly--contig:-NODE-3696-length-11536-cov-2.823709_pt1 | contig 11536 bp, 9 predicted proteins | sample MGYA00242091_ERZ509233 | MGnify/ENA primary metagenome ERZ509233 (study PRJEB26280, sample SAMEA2338840) | human gut metagenome | biome: human gut; feature: human-associated habitat; material: faeces... | reverse complement strand
ACACGGTGGGAAGATATCTGAAACAGCAGGTACGCGAAAACGGTGGCACTGTCGACGAGTGCACGGCCCGTGCTATAAACAACTTCGCGTGGGGGTGCGTCGACCACATGACCGATCTTGCGATATCGGTTCCCATGGACGATCGTACGGCGTGGCTAGCTCGCCACTATCGCGATATCACCTCGGATTACGAAGACGCCTCGGTGCTTGCTTGCTGCGAGCTGAGCAAGGCAAACTATCTGGTGACCCATGACAAGCGCCTGGCTGCCCAGGCCAACATAGCCACCAAAACCGCCACGGAAATGGCCGACCTCATAACCCGCGCCCACGGGGATTAGCCTCCCTGACCAATGCGATGGCCCGGGTGCGATCCTGTGACAAGCTGCCCTGTTTGCGAAGATTGCGAGACATTTTCCGTGGTCTGACAGTTGCCTGTTTGTCAGCGATGCCCTAGCATCGACACAGAGCATGATTAGAGAACGCGCCCAACGGCGATGGTGCGGCGATGGCGATAAGGTGTCGCCCGGTCGAAAAGCAGAAAGGACTCCCATGGAAAACTTCGAATTCGTTTCCCCCACGCATTTCGTCTTCGGACGCGGAGCTGAAGAGCAGGTGGGCGAGAAGCTGGCGGCGGCCGGGGCCAAGCGGGTGCTCGTGCACTTCGGCGGCGGGAGCGCCGTGGCCTCCGGGCTCATCGACCGCGTGGGTGCCTCGCTGGACGCCGCGGGCATCGAGCATTTGGAGCTGGGCGGCGTGCGCCCGAACCCCGAGATCACCCTGGTGCGCGAGGGCGTGCGCCTCTGCAAGGAGGCTAACGTCGATTGGGTTCTCGCCGTGGGTGGCGGCTCGGTCATCGACTCAGCGAAGGCCATCGCCAACGGCGCCTGCGTGGAAGGCGACGTGTGGGAACTCTTCGAAACCAAGGCTACCGACCACGACGTGCTGCCCATCGCCGTGGTGCTCACCATCCCCGCCGCCGGCAGCGAGGCCTCGAAGAACACGGTCATCTCCAACGACGAGCTGGGCCGCAAGACCGGGTACGCCAACAACGCCCAGCGTCCGAAGTTCGCCTTCATGAACCCCGAGCTCACCTTCACGCTGTCTCCCTTCCAGACGGCCGCCGGTCTTACCGACATGTTCTGCCACCTGCTGGAGCGCTTCTTCGACGACCTGGGCGCGGTGCCTGTGACCGACAATCTGAACCTGTCGCTCATGAACACCATCCGCGCCGAGGCGCCGCGCGTGCTGGCCGACCCCGACAACTACGATGCCCGCGCCAACATCATGTGGGCCGGCATGCTCTGCCATCAGGGGCTCGCCGGAGTGGGCCGCCACGAGGACTGGGCCACCCACGGTTTGGAGCACGAGCTGTCGGCGCTGAATCCGGCCATCACCCATGGCGCCGGTCTCGCCGTCATGTTCCCTGCCTGGATGGAGTACGTGCACACCGAGAACCCGGCGCGCTTCGCCTTCTACGGCCAGGCGGTGTTCGGCCTCACGCCCACCGGCGACGTGGAAGCCGACGCGCTTTCGGCCATCGACGAGACGCGCTCCTTCTTCGCGAGCCTGGGGATGCCCACCACTCTTGCCGAGCTGGACGTGGAAGAGACCGACATCCCGAAGATGCTGCCGACGCTGGCCCAGAACAAGGGCATCCCCTTCGGCACCTTCAAGAAGCTGACCCTGGAAGACGCCGAGGCCATCTACAAGCTGGCGCTGTAGGGGGCGGGGTTCGGAAGCCTAATTCTCGAGCAGCAGTTCTCCGTTGTCGAGCTTCTCCTGCAAGTAGTCGCGGAAGTAAGGGAGGTCGAACCCCACGAGGCCGCGTGCGCGTTTGCCAATGATGCCGGCGTCGATAAGCCGCTTGCGGTACTGCGCCACGACGGAAGAGGAACGCCCCAGCCGCTCGACGAGATCGGCGATGCGGCTGTCCCCTTCATCTTCCAGCATAGCTGCGGCGAAACGAAGGTCGCCGGGGGAGAGCTCGGCGAAGGTGGCGTCCAAAATACGGTAGGTCATTTCCTGCTGTGCGATGGCGATACCGCGCGCGAAGTCGGCCGAATCGAGTGTGCTAGCCCGGGGATTTTCGTCCCAGGCGTAGTACCCGACAAGCTGGAGCATGAAAGGAAAGCCGCCGATGGACTCCGTCGCTGCAGTCAGCGCCGCTGCGTCAACGTTGCGGTTGCCTGCTTGGGCCGTGCGCACGAGCGCTGCGGAAACCTCGCCGTCGGGAATGCGGTCAAGCGCCCTGCGGTTCGAGCGCCGGAGAAACGACACGGTCTTGTTGTTGAGCAAAGATGAGATGTTGTGCGGCAGTCCCGCCATGAGGAGCGCTACCTTGCGCCCCTCCCGAACAAAGTGCTGGTAGAAGGCGGCAAGCTGAACCATTTCGTCGAGCGTCGGATCGACTTCGTCGACGGTGAAGAGCACGCCGACTCCTTGGGGGTGAAAGGATTCTCCTCGATGCCCACAATGCCTCCTTCTAAGTTTTACTAAGGAGTTCTAAGTTTCACTAAGTTTAACTAAGGAGTTCTAAGTTTCACTAAGTTTAACTAAGTTCTTCTAAGGAGTTCTAAGTTTCACTAAGTTTCTCGATTCGGAATGAGGTTGACTTTTCAGCTGCTGATGTCGGGATACCGTTACCTATATAAAAACGTGGTGAATCACAAAATTCTCCTATGCAAAAACGTGGTGATTTGCAAAAATAACCTATGCAAAAACGTGAATCACCCTGAAAGGATGCCATGAAGCGCCAGGCCATCGAAGATATGAAGCGCTGGAAAGAATCTCCTCGACGAAAGCCGCTCATCGTGAGCGGAGCCCGGCAGGTGGGGAAAACGTGGCTTATGAAGGAGTTTGGGCGAGCGTACTTCAGGGAAACGGCGTACATCACCTTCGATGACAATCCCCAGCTCATCGCCGCTTTCGAAGGATCGTTGTCGCCGAACAGGCTCCTTCCCATACTCCAAGCTGAAGCAGGCGTCCGCATCGACAAGCATACTCTGCTCATTCTTGATGAGATACAAGAATCCCCTCGCGCCATTCAATCGCTCAAGTACTTCAACGAGCAAACTCCCCATATTCCCGTTGTTGCGGGCGGATCGGCGCTCGGACTTGCGTTGCGGCGGGGGAAGCGAACGGAAAATAAGCCGCAGGCGCGGGCTTCATTCCCTGTGGGGAAAGTGAGCTTTCTCGATCTCTACCCTCTCAGTTTCCGGGAGTTTTTAGACGGTGTTGGTGAGGAATTGTTGGCTGAATTGGTGTCTGCTCTTGACTGGGATGCCATGGCCCCGTTCCACGACCGGTTGATCGAGCTGCTGAAACAATATCTATTCGTAGGGGGAATGCCGGAGGCGGTGCTTTCCTTCGCAGAAACGTCGGATCCAGCGGAGGCGCGCCGTGTGCACAGCGAGCTCTTGCGCTCCTACAACGCCGATTTCTCAAAGTATGCCGACGATGCGCTAGCAGAACGGATTCGTCGTGTCTGGCGGGCGGTGCCGACAAACTTGGCCAAAGAAAACCGTAAGTTTATGTTTTCCAAGATACGGGAGTCGGCGAGAGCCCGGGAGTACGAAGATGCTCTGCAATGGCTGACCGACACCTCGCTTGTGTGTCCCTCGAGTTGTGTGAGCGTGCCCGAGTCGCCTCTTGCGTCTCATGAAGACGAGGGAGTGTTCAAGGTCTATGTGCTCGATGTGGGTCTACTTGGCGCAATGTGCAACTTGAGTGCCCGAACTATTCTCGATAGCGAGGCGTTGTTCAGTTCATTCAAGGGGGCGCTTGCAGAGCAGCTCGTTGCCCAAGAACTGCTTGCGAGCGGCCAGGCGGGCAACAAAGTGGATACGGGCAACAAGCTGCACTATTTCATGAACCAGTCGACGCGCACCGAAATCGATTTCATCGTAGATGGAAACGAGCGAGTGCCGCAGCCCGTGCCCATTGAGGTGAAGGCTGGAACCAATCTGAGGGCGAAAAGCCTTGCCGCTTTCGTCAAAAAGCATCTCCCAGTACTGGCCTTGCGCACTTCGTTGGCCCCTTTCTCACGTGATGGAGTGATTAAGAACGTGCCACTGTACGCGTTCGGTGCCTATTTCCACAAGGAGATCGCAGGACAATGACAACGCTCAGGCTGCCACGCAGGGGAGGGAGATACGTGGCGGCCTGTATGGGGAAGAGCGACTAGACGAGAGTAGCCGGCGGTTTTGGCGACTATCCTTGTTCTCGCGCTATGCGGCTAGGTAAACCGCAGCAGCGTTGGCGGCGTTGCGGCCAGAGTTGACGTTGTTGTTCCCTCGCACGGCACAAGGCGCTCGGCAAGATCCTCGACGTGGGTAATTACCACCTGGAGAAGGGTTACGTCCGCGGTGCGACAAATGTCTCCCAAAAGTCCAACTTCCTCAACAAAAATGATCCAACTTCCGCAATGAAAACGATCCAACTTCCGCAATCACCTCGCTGACGTGGTATAGTAGGCGCACCGATCGATCATTGATGGAAGGGGCGCGCCATGGTGGAGAAGGACGAAGAGCGACAGGAGGGCTATTGGCCGCGCGTGGCCGACGCTGTGCTTCAGCGGGCGCTTCGGGCTTCCGGCGCCGTTCAGATCGTCGGCGCGAAATGGTGCGGCAAGACCGAGACGGCCAAGCAGCAGGCGCAAAGTGCTGTGTACCTCCAAGATCCCGACGAGGGTCCCTCTCTGGTCGCTTTGGCCGAAGTGCGCCCGTCGGTGCTCTTGGAAGGCGCCGAGCCGCACCTCATCGACGAATGGCAGATGGCGCCGCAGCTGTGGGATGCCGTCCGTTTCGCGGTCGACCAGGGGAAGGGCAAGGGCCGGTTCATCCTCACCGGTTCGGCTACGCCCAAGAAGAGACCGAAGCATTCCGGCGTGGGACGGATATCCCGTATGCATATGCGCCCCATGTCGCTCTTCGAATCCCGCGAGTCTACGGGCGCGGTCTCACTAGCGGGGCTCTTCGATGGTGCCGCCGAGGTGGGCGCCATATCTGATCGCTCCATCGAGGACATCGCCTTTGCGCTCTGCCGTGGCGGTTGGCCGGAGGCCGTGCTGGAAAGCGATCCGGAGATCGCCCTCGACCAGGCTAAGGATTACGTTGCCGAGCTGCTCGACTCGGACATCGACGAGATGGACGACAAGAAGCGCAACTCGACGTGGCTGCGGGCCATTCTGCGCTCCTATGCGCGCAACATATCCACCGAGGCGAGCCAGGCGACCATCGCAGCGGATATGGGAGGAGAGCCACCTTCGGAGAACACGGTCGCCGATTACCTCGACGCGCTCCGGCGCACCTACGTTACCGAGGACTTGCCGGCGTGGAATCCGGCGTTGCGCTCCAAGACCGCCGTGCGCACCAGCCCGACGCGGCACTTCTGCGATCCGAGCATCGGGGCGGCCCTGTTGGGCGCGTCTCCGCGGAAGCTCTTGCTGGACTTTAGTACCTTCGGGCTGTTTTTCGAATCGCTGTGCGTGCGTGATCTGCGCGTGTATGCGGCCAAGCTGCGGGGAACCGTCTACCACTATCGCGATAAGACGGGTCTCGAGGCCGACGCCGTCGTCGTCTTGGACGATGGTCGCTGGGGGGCCGTCGAGGTGAAGCTCGGCGAGAAGCAGGTTGAAGAGGGCGCGGCCCACTTGTTGAAGCTCGCCTCGCGTGTTGACGATTCCAAAGAGGGAGCTCCCTCGTTCCTTATGGTGCTCACGGGCCAGCAAGCGGCCTATTGCCGACCGGACGGCGTCTACGTCGTCCCGATAACCTGCCTGGCCCCGTAGCGAGAAGGTTGTCCAAAAGCCTTTCTCCGCCCTGTTGGGGCTCCGAAAGAGTCTCGGATTTCTCAGCTGGCGGTCAGAGCGCGTCGTTGCTGCGAGCCGTCGGCGCAGCGTCTTTTGGCCCTTCTTGTCGCCGATGATTTCGAGTCTCTGGAAGCAGGCGATATCGAGGTGCTTATCGCCGGCTTTGGAGGGCATTGCGCGGCTGGGCTCTCCGAGGTGTTCGGCACCGATTGGGCCGATGGGGCCATCGTCGAGGCTCTCGGATGCGGCGAGGCGGCAAAAAGGATGGGCCACTCTGCTGTTTCGTGGGACATGCTGGGCCCAGATGCCTTCCGTGTTGCCCGACAAAACGGCTGGCTGCTCGAGCGCGCCTGCGCAGCGAGCCTTGATCGACTCGCTGCCTCCGATGCTGAAGCAGGCTCCAATCTCGTCGAGAGCCTGCGGGTCTACGTGGCTTGCGGCGGTGACGCGAACGCGGCGGCTGAGCGCCTCTGCCAGCACCCCAATTCGGTGCGCAACCGCGTCAACCGTGCTCGCGCGGTGCTGGCGATGGAAGACGCCACGGACAAGCAGCTGTTCGCCTACCTGTCGATGATCTTCCTCTAGGCACCTCGCTTTCGCAGAGCGCTGCGTGCGACAGGGCGCGGCTCGTTTGCGCCGTGGGCGGCCGCAAGCCCCGTTGTGGGCGCCCACAACGGGCCGCCTGAGAGCCTGTGGCCGCCTCCATGTCCTGCCTCGGGTTCGCCTTTTATGCTGGACTCACGTTCCTAGCGGAGACCGTGGATCAGCGAGAAGGAGAACCCCCATGGAGATCAAGGATTTCGAAGTCGAGCAGTGGATGAACCTCTGGGAGACGAAGTGCACCCACAACGTCGCCGAGACGTGCGTGTACTCGCTGTCCCTCGACCAGCTCTTCGAGCTGACCGGCGGCGACAAGCAGGCGTTTCTGGACGCCTTCGCGGCGCGCCGCCTCACCTACGGCGACATCGAGGGTCGCCCCGACCTGCTTTCCGGCATCGCCAAGCTGTACCGCACCGTGGCGCCCGAGCACATCATCCCCACCCACGGGGCCGCCGGCGCCAACGCGCTCGTGCTCTCGACGCTGGTGAACCCGGGCGATCACGTAGTATCGGTCATGCCCACCTACCAGCAGCTCTACTCCATCCCCGAGATGTGCGGCGCTGCGGTGGACGTGCTGCATCTGGAGAAGGAGAACGGCTACCACGTGGACGTGGAGGCCCTGGACGCCCTGTGCACGCCGGAGACGAAGGTCATCTGCATCAACAATCCCGACAATCCCACGGGCGCCCTGCTCGACGGCGAGACGCTGCGGGCCATCGTGGAGGTGGCGCGCAAGAACGACGCGTGGCTGCACTGCGACGAGGTGTACCGCCACTTGAACCAGACCGACGAGTACGCCGAGTCGGTCGTCGACCTTTACGACAAGGGCGTCACCACCAGCTCCATGAGCAAGGTGTGGTCGCTGGCGGGCATCCGTCTGGGCTGGTGCGTCACCAAGGACGAACAGCTGCGCCGAGACCTTCTGTCCCATCGCGACTACAACCTCATCTCCTGCGGCTTGTTCGACGAGGCCGTGGGCGCCTACGCGCTGGCCCATGCCGACGCCATCCTCGACCGCAGCCGCCGTATCGTGCGCGAGAATTTGGTTACGCTTTTGGAATGGGTGGAATCGGAGCCGCACCTGTCCGTCGTTCCGCCCGAGGCCGGCACGACGGCGCTCGTCTACTACGACTACGACATCCCCTCCTACGATTTCTGCACCGATATGGTGAAGTTCAACGGTGCCTTCGTCACGCCGGGCGACTGCTTCGAGGAGCCGAAGAGCTTTCGCGTGGGCTACGGCTACTCCGACGATACGGCCAACTGAGCGAGCAACGGCGAGATCGAGCGCGGACTGGCTGAGGGCGCCTTCGGCCTGGATCATGTGCTCGGCGAGCTGGGAGACGTGCTGGTGGGGAAGGTGCCGGGCCGCACGAGCGCCGAGGACGTCACGGTCTTCGACTCGGCGGGCACCGCGCTGCTTGACATTGCCTGTGCCAAGATCGCCCTGGACGCTGCCGCGAGGCGCGGACTCGGCACCGTGGCAGAGCTCTAGAAGGTATTCTCAGGTGGTTTAGAGTTAATTCTGCGCCGTAGTGCTTTTTCCCATGGGCTTGTTACCAATCGGAAATACTAGACGCGTTATGGTGTGTCGGTTAGCGTCAATACAGGAAAGAGAGAGCTATGGGGCGTTTGACCGTTGAGGTGGCGGCGCGGGCCGATGCACGGACGGGGGAGTTCGTCGAGGCCTTCGCCCGACGCGTGGAAGCCATGCCGCCGGGCCAGTGTCCGGTGGGGCTCATGCTGGGACAGTTGCAAGCGAGCGCCGCGCAGACCTGCGGCAAGTGCACGCCGTGCGCCCAGGGCATGCCGAAACTTGCGGCGCTGCTGGGCGATGTGGCCGCCTTCCGCGCCACGGCGGCGACGGTGGATGAGATCCGAGATGCGGCCACGCTGCTGCGCGACACCGCCGATTGCGCCGTGGGCTGGCAGGCGGGGGCGATGGTGTTGGCGGGACTTGACGCCTTTGCCGACGAGTTCGCCAGCCATGTGGAGGCGGGCGCCTGCGCTCCCGGCACGCGCCAGACGGTGCCCTGCGTCACGCGGTGTCCGGCCCATGTGAACGTGCCGGCCTACATCGCGCTGGCCGAGGAAGGCCGCCTTGCCGAGGCGGTGAAGATGATCCGCAAGGACAATCCCTTCCCTACGGCCTGCGCGCTTGTGTGCGAGCACCCCTGCGAGGAGCGTTGTCGCCGCACGATGGTGGACGCGCCGGTGAATATCCGCGGCATAAAGAAGTACATTGTGGACACGGTGGCCGCCGATACCGTGGAAACCCCCGCGCCGCTGCCCGCCACGGGCAAACGCGTCGCGGTGGTGGGTGCCGGCCCCTCGGGGCTCACCTGCGCCTACTTCCTGGGGCTCATGGGTCATTCGGTGACGGTATTCGAACGTCGCAGTCGCCTGGGCGGCATGATGCGCTACGGCATTCCCGCTTATCGGCTGCCCCGCGAGCGGCTCGACGAGGATATCCGCGCCGTGCTGGGTGCCGGCGACATCGAGGTGCGTACGGGCTGCGACGTTCAGACGGACGAGATGCGCACGCTGGTGGACGAGTTCGACGCCGTGTACGTGGCCGTGGGCGCCCAGGGCGGCAAGACCCTTTCCATTGAAGGGGCCGATGCGGCCGGCGTTATGAGCGCCGTGGACGTGCTGGAGGCCATCGGCGACGAGCAGTATCCCGACTTCACGGGCAAGAATGTGGTGGTCATTGGCGGCGGCAATGTGGCCATGGACTGCGCTCGCACCGCCGTGCGCGCCGGTGCCGCCTCGGTCACCGTGGCCTATCGACGCCGCCTGGAGGACATGACCGCGCTGCCCTCCGAGGTGGAGGCGGCCATGATGGAGGGCGTGGAAATGCGCTGCCTGCAGGCGCCGGCCCGCATCGAGGCGAACGCAGAGGGGAACGCGACGGCGCTCATCTGCCAGCCCCAGCGCATCGGCGCGGTGCGCGGCGGCCGCCCGGCCCCAGTGCCGGCCGACAAGCCTGAGGTGCGTCTGGCCGCCGACCTCGTCATCATCGCCGTGGGCCAGGCTATCGAATGTGCCCCCTTCGAGGAGTTCGGCATGCAGCATGACCGCACCTACCTGTGCGCCGACGCGTGCCTGCAAGCGCCCGGCTTCGACGCCGTCTTCGTGGGCGGCGACTGCCAGTGGGGTCCCAAGACCGTCATCATGGCTATCGCCGCAGGCAAGACGGCGGCGGCCAACATCGACGAGATGCTGGGCTTCCGCCATCAGCTGGATTGCGGCGCCACCGTGCCGTCGGCGCACCCCAACGACCGCACCGCCTACGGGCGCGTGCAGGTGGCCGAGCGCCCGGCACGGGAGCGCAAGTGCGATTTCAAGTACGTGGAAGAACCGGTGAGCGCCGAGGAGGCCGCTCAGGAGTGCGGCCGGTGCCTGCGCTGCGACGTGTACGGCATAGGCGCGCTGACCGGAAGGGGGCTGGAAGCATGGTAGCCATTACGCTGAACGGTCGCGCCGTGGAAGCCCCCGAGGGCACCACGGTGCTGGAGGCCGCCCGGGACCTGGTGGAGGACCTGAAGCTGGCCGCGGAGGAGGCCGCGGGCGGGACCCCGTAAGTTTCATCATGTTTTTGCCATGCCCCGCATAGGATGGTGGCGGTGGGACGTCCCCCGCCTGTCCTGTGCGGGGCGTTTCCACGGAATCTGCGAGGAATGACAAAGGAGAACCGTGATGAAACGATGCATCGCTTTTTGCCTGGCCCTGGGGGCCGCCCTCTCTCTCACCGCCTGCGGGGGCGGAGACACAGAGGGGGGACTTCTCTGCGAGGCGTCCGGCATCCGTCCGGACACTGTGCTGCTGTCCGTGGACGGGCGGGACGTGTCCGCCCAGCGATACCTCTACTGGCTGGCCTACGCCTGCGACTACATCGCCGACTACTACGACAGCGGGGAGGGGATCCAGTGGGGGGACACTGTCTCCGGCCAGAGCCTGGAGGATTACGCCAAGGACCAGGCGCTGCAGAACGCCGCCCTGTACGCCACAGTGGAGACCTGGGCGGAGGACTACGGCTGCACCCTCACCGACGAGGACCGGACCGCCATGGACCGGGAGTGGGCGGCCCGGGCGGCCCAGTACGGCGGGGAGGAGGCCTATTTGGCTGTGCTGGCCCGCATGGGGCTGGACCGGGCGGAAGCGGAGGCCATCTCCGGGGACTACTATCTCTACGAGCACCTGTACGACCTCTACTGCACGGAGGGCAGCGAGCTGGCCCCCGCGGAGCATGACCTGGAGACCTTTGCCCAGGAGCAGGGCTACCTCACCGTGGACCACATCTGGCTCTCCACCGCCGCTGTGGACCCGGCGGACGCGGAGGCCGTGGCCGCCTGCCGGGCCAAGGCGGAGGAGGCCTTTTCCAAGCTGAACGGCAGCGCGGACCCTGCCCACGACTTTGCCGTCCTGGCCGCCACTTACAGCGATGAGACGGACCGGGACCAGCATCCGTCCGGATACACCTTCACTGTGGGGGACGGCACGCTGCCCGCCGCCTGCGAGGAGGCGGCCCAGGCCCTGGAGGAGGGCCAGTTCAGCGGCGTGGTGGAGGCGGATGACGGCTTCTACCTGATTCTGCGCAAGCCCGTGGACCTGGAGGCCGTGGCCCCGGACTACTTCGACGCCCTGCTCCAGGCTGCGGCGGACAGCGCGGACATCTCCACCACCCGCACCTATGCGGACCTGGATGTGAGCCGGTTTTACGACGAGCTCATCGCCGCCCGGGCGGAGCTGGATGCCTCCGGCGGAGAGGTTGCCTGATGGGTGTTTGTGCCAATTTTGGCAAAATGACGAAATTCGCAGAGGTTTTGATAAAGTTTTAACAAATTTTCGAATTTCACAGAAATTTGCATTGACGGGGCAGGAAAAACCCAGTATAATCAAATCAGCAAGCGGTTGGTGTATGAGCATTTGTCAAAAATTTGGCAATCATGTTTTTCTTTTGACAAACTCTCGCCGCCACCCTCAACTTGTGATTGGCGTCTGCGGCAGCGCCTGACGAAGAGCCGTCGGAGCTGCCAATCCCATATTTTTATAAAAACGGAGGAAGATCATGAAAGAGCTCTATGTTGTGAATTGCTGCAGAACCGCGATTGGTTCCTTCGGCGG
>ENA-ORVG01003690-ORVG01003690.1-human-gut-metagenome-genome-assembly--contig:-NODE-3690-length-11565-cov-3.101303_pt1 | contig 11565 bp, 8 predicted proteins | sample MGYA00242091_ERZ509233 | MGnify/ENA primary metagenome ERZ509233 (study PRJEB26280, sample SAMEA2338840) | human gut metagenome | biome: human gut; feature: human-associated habitat; material: faeces... | reverse complement strand
TCGCATCAGTAAGTTTCATTTAAATGAGTACCCTTTGTTTATTCAGGCATTGGCTATCACAAAGATGGGAGCCGCCGTTGCCAACCGCGAACTGGACTTATTAACCGAAGAACAAACGGATGCTATCTTGAGAGCTTGTAAAGAAATACTTGAAGGAAAGCATCACGAACAGTTCCCCGTAGATATGATTCAGGGAGGAGCGGGTACTACCACGAACATGAATATCAATGAAGTGGTTGCCAACCGGGCATTGGAATTGATGGGGCATCAGCGCGGAGAGTATCAATACTGTTCGCCTAACGATCATGTCAACCGCTCGCAATCTACCAACGATGCTTATCCAACCGCCATCCACATTGGACTCTATTACACTCATCTGAAATTGGTTAAGCATTTCGAAGTGTTGATAGAGGCTTTCCGGAAGAAAGGAAGTGAGTTTGCACATGTCATCAAAATGGGACGTACCCAACTGGAAGATGCCGTACCAATGACTCTCGGACAGACCTTCAACGGGTTTGCGAGTATTCTTGAACATGAAGTGAAGAATCTTGATTTTGCCGCGCAGGACTTTCTGACAGTCAACATGGGAGCCACGGCCATCGGAACCGGAATCACCGCCGAACCGGAATATGCGGAAAAGTGTATTGCCGCTTTGCGCAAGATTACGGGACTGGATATAAAGCTTGCCGATGATTTGGTAGGAGCCACTTCGGACACTTCCTGCATGGTAGGTTATTCGGGAGCGATGAGGCGTATAGCTGTCAAAATGAATAAGATATGCAATGACTTGCGGTTGCTGGCTTCCGGTCCGCGTTGTGGATTGGGCGAAATTAATCTGCCGGCTATGCAACCGGGTTCATCCATCATGCCGGGAAAAGTGAACCCGGTGATTCCTGAAGTGATGAATCAGGTGGCTTATAAGGTGATAGGAAATGATCTTTGTGTGGCCATGAGTGGCGAAGCCGCTCAAATGGAGCTGAATGCAATGGAACCGGTGATGGCGCAATGCTGTTTCGAGTCTGCCGACTTGTTGATGAATGGCTTCGATACCTTGCGTACGTTATGTATCGACGGCATAACAGCCAATGAAGAAAAATGCCGGAGAGATGTGCACAACAGCATTGGCGTAGTGACAGCCCTGAATCCGGTGATTGGTTATAAAAATTCTACCAAGATAGCTAAAGAAGCATTGGAAACAGGAAAGGGAGTGTATGAACTTGTTTTGGAACATAATATCCTTTCCAAGAAAGATTTGGATACCATTCTGGAACCTGAAAATATGATAAAACCAGTCAAACTGGATATTCATCCCAACCGTTGATAGATAGTAAGTGGGAATCGATTCAATAGGGAAATCGCCGGGCAGATCATTGATCTGTTCCGGCGATTTTGATTAAATCTGAACGGGACATACAGCGGTTTTCTTCTCTTGTGTCATAAAAAAGAGTTAGTGTATAGCGGGCTGTAAAAGAAAAGCCGTACTTTTATGCTGATATAGATTATTGTGCCATTCAAATGGTGGCGAGTAGAAAATGAGTATAAATGTAATTATATCATTTGGTAGATTGGGAACGAGTGGAAAAGGAATGAAATATCTTCTCCCATAAAGTTTAAAAAACATCAAAGTATCTGCCACCTGCAACAAAATCGAAATAACAAACTGACTGATAAACAATTATAGCGTTGCAGATACCGTTGCAGATACGTTGCAGATAAAAACATCTGCAACACAGCGGTAAGAAGAAATATTGCACACCAAGCATCAAAGTTTATTTTCCTATCATTGAAGCGCTCGTTTCCTGCGTCAGAACTCCGGTTCCCAGGCGGGAAACTACAGTTTCCGCGCATGGAAACGAGAGTTTCCAGCCAGAGATACTAGCGTTTCCCGCTAGAGACACTGGAGTTTCCATATAGAGAAACGTAAGCACTCATTGTATGGCTCTTGTTTATCCTATCAGTCAGTTTTACCTTTGCACAGAACTTAAAATTTTATTCTTATGGACTCTACTGATTGTTTTTTAGAGATTCTTTCTGCTTATCAGTCATCCGACAGTGGTTGCCAAGTCTCTCTTTTGGAGTATTGCCATCGTTTTGGCGTTGATTATTATAAATTCCTTGGCTGGTATCGTCATTACAAGTGTCAATTAACTAACCCCACTTCCCCTTCCGGTATGCAGCTGACTCCTATTCATGTGAACGGTTCCCCCTCGGTCATTCACGTTGTACATTATCTCCCAAATCTGTCAAATCGGACAACTTTGAGATTGTTTCGTTTCGTCTAAAACTGGGCAACGGAGTTGAGATCCGAAAATGTAACACTAATCTTGAGAGCATAACAGCTCTGCTTCAAAACCTGGGAACATTATGTTAGGGCTGAATCCCAGCATGCGCTTCTACCTGTGCGAAGGTCCGGTAGATATGCGAAAAGGTATTTTCACCCTTGCCGAACTGGTACGCAAGATTATGGGCAAAGAGCCCTCCACAGGGGACATTTTCATCTTTTTGAGTAAGGACCGGCGGAACATCAAAATCCTTCATCATGATACAGGGGGATACGTGCTTTATTGGAAGAAGCTGGACAAAGACCGTTTCCTCCTGCCTGTTTTCTGCAAGGCCAGTCATCGTTATGAAATCGGTTGGGAGAAACTCGTGGTTCTGCTCCAGGGTACTGTCCGCAAAGAATTACTCGTAGGGTAGTACGAGGTTACAGAAGAATCGATTGTATGCGGTTATATATCTGACTATCAATATATTAATGTATTAAAAGTCTTGCATAAGTCAGTTTTTTTTGTATATTTGCGACATGGAAGACAAGGAAACGATCAACATATTAATCGCCCAGCTACTGTCAAAGGATGATGAGATCCTGCGGCTTCGAAACCTGCTTGACGACTTGCAGCGTGAACAGCAGTCGGGTAATATGCAGATCCTGTCTAAACTTGACAGGGCACTTGAGGAACTGAAAAGCATGAGACATGACAACAAGGCGCTTTCCAACCGTCTTTCTCGGACCCTTGAGGCCAAGTCAGCCGCAGAAGAGAAAATACAGGAGCTTTCCAGTGCCCTTGAAGCGCTCGAGAATACGCGTGCTGATGAGCTTTATGAGATTGCCAGACAGAAACGGCAGTTATACGGGCGTAAATCCGAGAAGAAATCTTCCTTGTCCGCAACGAAGCAAAAAGACCTCAAAGAGGATAAGGATGATTTTGACGGCTCCGCTCCTTCGGCTCCGGTTGAAGACTTGGAGCAGAAAGCTGCGGAATCAGCCTCTTCTGAGGCCGCTCCCCGGCCTGAATCCCCTTCCTGCCGTAAGGATTATGGCAAGCAGTCCACCGGTGCGGAGAATGTGGTGGTACATTACTGTGATGAATCGGATATCCCTTCGGGTGCACGCAAGATAGGCATACGTGAATGGATTCAATACTCGATTCAACATCAAGTGGTCAAACATGTATTCAAACTTGTACGGCTGGTGGATACACAGGGAAACATCTCAAACTATTATCAGCCTACAGACAAAAATGATACCCGCAGACCGTTTGAGAACGTCCTTGAAGGATATCCTGTGGATTTTGAACTGATGGCCCGCATTTTGGTTGACAAATACCAGTACGGTTTGTCTCTTGAACGGGTCGTAGACCGTCTCAAGGATGCCGGTGCACGTTTCAACACCTCTACCGTTTTGGCCTGGATAAAGAGGCACATGAAGGAGTTGTGCAAGCTTGAGGAACCTTTCCGGCAGTTGCTTCTCACACCCGGAAGCATGCTGTTCAGTGATGAGACTACCGAACAAGTCAGAGTGTACAATCAGCAGAAGGGTAAGTATGAATACCGTAAACAATACATTTGGGGAATAAAGAATCCCGACCGGAAAATAGCTTATTATCTGTATGACAACGGCAGCCGTAGCATGAAGGTCGCCCAAAAGTTCTTCGCAGGCTTCCGGGGAAGTGTCACCACCGACGGCTACAATGTCTATAAAATGTTTGAACGGGAAGATTCCTCAATAACACGGTACGGATGTATGGCACACGTCAGGCGAAAGTTTGTCGATGCATTACAGACCGACCATCGGTCTGCAGATATAATCAACCTGATATCAAACCTATACTGGGTGGAGGCGGATTGCAGAATTAATCTTCTCTCCGAAGATGAACGCAGGATGGAACGTCAGAAGAGGGCAATTCCTATATTGGCAGAAATATGGCAGATGATAAAACCCGTTTTTGATCAAACACGCGGGGATACAGCCAACCTTTTTCTAAAAGCGGTCAGATATGCTGTCAATGAATGGGAAGCAGTATCACGCTATGTGCAAAATGGAAAGGCGGAAATTGATAATAATACGGCCGAGAGGATGATGAAGCCCATTTGTATGGGAAGAAAGAATTATCTGTTTTGCGGATCGGAACTAGGAGCAAAGAATGCTTCTATGTTATACTCAATTATTGAAACATGTAAGATGAATGGATTAAGGCCGGTGAAATATATAGCGGAAATTTTAACTAAATTAACGGCAGGAGAAACAAATTACATGTCACTATTACCTATCAACAATAATAAAGAATACTAATTATTGGATAAAGAGATGCTATATACTCCACTACAGAGTATAGAAAAAGGGACAGCCATACAATGAGTGCTTACTAGAGAAACGACAGCGAAACCGTAGCTAAAGATTTTCAGAGAAGGAGATATACAAGACTAACCCCAGTTATAATCCTCCACGTAACCGTCGAAATACTCATCCAGACTAACGCCAAGCTCCTTGGCTACGGCAATAATCCGCCGTTGTTCGACCGGACTAAGGTTCATGTCTCCCCTACGTTTCAAATAATAGTTCTTTCTACCCATATATTCAATCATACGATAGCGAAAGGTATCTGCCACACGAACCGTAAGAGCACTAATCGTACGCATAAAGCCGCGTGCATAACGCACTTTTTCATTGGAACGGTAATAATCACAAGCACTTTTCATCGCTTTCAGCCGGTTGGGATTCATTATTGACAGGAAAACCCGCTCCGCCGGAGCATACTCTAAGGCGATATGCCGCAGACAAGTCGTGGCACGCGGACATTCTTCGGCTGCACACAAGCCGAAAGTATAAGGAACGATGGAATAATCGAATGGTTCTTTCATTGCTGTTTATCGGTTTTATTGTTATTAAATTCTACAAATGTACGGATAAAAAGGATAAACAGATAAAATATCCATGTTTATTTGCAAGAACGGGCAAATATGACTAACTTAGCAGAATATTATTAACAAAACAAAAGATGAAAATCACTCAATTAAGAGACAAGGACAAAACTACTGCGCTGACTACAATGGATATGGAAACGTGGATAGGAAAAACACGGACAGAAACAAAGACACAGCCTGTGTCCGCCTTCAGAGAAGTGTTGCGATATTCCCTGCCCGACTCACGCTGCTACGAAGCAGACAAGCTTCCGAAGATTCTTCCGGCTGCGGAATTCCGCAGGACGGAAGGTGGAAAACAAATGAAAATTTATAACGGAATAGTAGAACTGACCATCGGGCCGTTGTCAGGCGGCCCGGAGATTACATTGGTAAAACAATTGGCATGGGAACAGCCGCAGACTCACTGCGTCTTTACCGGTTCGAGCGGACGGTCAGTGAAAATATGGGCGAAATTTACCCGCCCAGACAATTCGCTTCCACAGAAAAGAGAAGAAGCGGAGATATTTCATGCGCATGCCTATCGTTTGGCCGTGAAATGCTATCAGCCGCAAATTCCGTTCAGCATTTTACCCAAAGAGCCTAGTCTGGAACAGTACTCACGGCTGTCATACGACCCGGAACTTATGTACAGACCGGATTCCGTTCCGTTTTATCTGTCACAACCGTCAGGGATGCCCGAAGAACTGACTTATCGGGAAGCAGTACGCTCGGAAAAGTCACCGTTGACACGGGCCGTGCCGGGATATGACACGGAGCGCGCTGTATTCATGCTTTTCGAAGCGGCTTTGAGAAAGACCCATGAAGAAATCTACGAAGCGGAAGATGAAGGTGCCCCCGAAAGAGGGGAAGACTTTCAGGCTATGGTGACACAACTGGCTGTCAACTGCTTCCATTCGGGCATTCCCGAAGAGGAAACGGTGAAACGTACTATTTTCCACTATTACCTGCGCCGTCAAGAGGTGCTCATCCGCCAGCTGGTTAAGAATGTATATGAAGAACAAAAAGGGTTCGGAAAGAAGAGCAGCTTAGGGAAAGAACAGTACCTGTCACTCCAGACAGAGGAGTTTATGAACAGGCGCTACGAATTCCGTTACAATACCCAAGTGGGAGAAGTGGAATACCGCGAGCGGAACTCATTCCATTTTTACTTCAATCCTATCAACAAACGGGTGCTGAACAGTATCGCACTAGATGCGCAAGCCGAGGGTATTCCGCTATGGGACAGGGACATAAGCCGGTATATCTACTCCAACCGCATCCCCGTATTCAATCCGTTGGAAGATTTCCTCTACCATCTCCCCGTCTGGGACGGCAAAGACCGTATCCGCGGACTGGCGCAAACCGTTCCCTGCGAAAACAAGCATTGGGTAGACTTGTTTCACCGCTGGTTTCTCAACATGGTCATGCACTGGCGTGGGACAGATAAGAAATATGCGAATAATGTTTCGCCCCTGCTGGTAGGCCCGCAAGGTTGCCGTAAATCGACATTCTGCCGCAGCCTCATCCCGCCCGCCATGCGTGCATACTATACGGACAGCATCGATTTCTCACGAAAGACGGATGCCGAATTGTATCTCAATCGTTTTGCGCTCATCAACATTGACGAGTTCGACCAGATCAGCGCCACCCAACAAGGATACCTGAAACACATCCTGCAAAAACCGATTGTAAATATGCGCAAACCTTATGGAAACGCCGTGCTTGAAATGCGCCGTTATGCTTCATTCATCGCAACGAGCAACCAAAAAGATTTGCTGACCGACCCTACGGGCAGCCGCCGCTTTATCTGTATCGAAGTAACCGGAACGATAGATACAAACAAGGCGATAGATTATGAACAGCTTTACGCGCAGGCCATGTATGAGCTCGATCATGGCGAACGTTACTGGTTCGACCAGTCCGAAGAACAGATTATGACCAAAAGCAACCGTGAATTTGAGCAAGTTTCACTCGAAGAACAGTTGTTTTACCGTTATTTCCGTCCGGCCAAAGAGAAAGAGGATGGCGAATGGCTCTCACCGGCGGAGATTTTGGAAGATATAAAGAAAAACAGTGCCATACCGTTGTCAAACAAGCGGGTAAGTGTGTTCGGGCGAGTTCTCCGTAAACATGAAATCCCGTCGAAACGTGTACACAGAGGTACTGTCTACCATGTTGTACGAGTTTTATAAGATCAACAGATGCGTTGCAGATACTACATCTGCAACGTATCTGCAACAGGTATCTGCAACGCCGTAATACGTTTATTTTCAATAAGATAATTCAACTTCGTTGCAGGTGGCAGATAAAACAGCACTTTACAAACTTATGTGTAGGTAAAGCTATCTTTCTGTTAAATTCTCAATGAGCCATAAACAAAAATCCCGCCTGTCTGTTACATTGGCAACTTAAACATAGTAACCTAAACATAAAAATTATGGCTAGAGAAAGTGTAAAAATTCTACAAGGGAAACTAGATGTAGAAAGTTTAATCGCACAGTTGAACGCAGCATTAGCTGAAGAATGGTTGGCATACTATCAATATTGGGTAGGTGCATTAGTAGTGGAAGGTGCCATGCGTGCCGATGTACAGGGTGAATTTGAGGAACATGCCGAAGAAGAGCGCAGACATGCGCAACTGCTCGCTGACCGTATCATTGAGTTGGAAGGAGTTCCGGTGCTTGACCCGAAGCAATGGTTCGAGTTGGCAAGATGCAAATATGATGCTCCGCAGGGGTTCGACTCTGTCAGTTTGCTGAAAGATAATGTAGCCTCCGAACGCTGCGCAATCCTTCGTTATCAGGAAATTGCAGATTTTACCAATGGGAAAGATTTCACTACCTGCGACATCGCCAAACATATTCTTGCCGAAGAGGAAGAACATGAACAGGATTTACAAGATTATCTGACGGACATCGCCAGAATGAAGAAATCATTCCTCGACAAGTAAATTCTAATATAATAGTGATTAGGTAAAAGAGGGTGTATCCTGCAGGGGATATTTCCTCTTTTATCTATTATAGTACGATAAAAACAAAACTATTTTAGAGTAAATCAAGAAGAAATCTTTCTTTTTTCGTATTTTTGTCCCAATATGCACGTTTAATCCAAGTAGATAACGAACATTAGCAAAAAAAAGAATGAAAGTAATTGATTTAATACATAGCAACAAGAAAACTGCTTTTTCTTTCGAGATACTTCCACCGCTGAAAGGAACGGGAATAGAAAAGTTATATCAGACAATCGATACGCTTCGGGAATTTGACCCGAAATATATCAATATCACTACCCACCGCAGCGAATACGTGTATAAAGACCTCGGCAACGGATTGTTTCAGAGAAACCGCTTGAGAAGGCGTCCGGGAACGGTTGCCGTGGCTGCCGCCATTCAGAACAAATACAATATTACGGTAGTCCCGCATATTTTGTGCAGCGGATTCACCCGCGAAGAGACCGAGTATGTGTTGCTCGACCTGCAATTTCTGAATATCACGGAATTACTGGTGTTGCGTGGTGACAAAGCGAAACATGAGTCGGTATTTACACCGGAAGGTGACGGTTATCATCATGCTATCGAGTTGCAGGAACAAATCAATAATTTCAATAAAGGTATTTTTGTAGACGGTTCGGAGATGAAAGTCAGCAGTACGCCGTTTTCATACGGGGTGGCTTGTTATCCGGAGAAGCACGAAGAAGCGCCTAATATCGAGACTGACCTTTACTGGCTGAAGAAAAAAGTGGAGAACGGGGCGGAATATGCCGTGACACAGTTGTTCTACGATAACAGGAAATATTTTGAATTTGTGGAGCAGGCGAAGGCGGCAGGTATCAATATACCTATCATTCCGGGAATCAAACCGTTCAAGAAGCTGTCTCAATTGAGCATGATTCCAAAGACTTTCAAAGTGGACTTGCCGGAAGACTTAGTGAAAGAGGCTTTGAAATGCAAAAATGACGCGGAAGCCGAGCAAGTAGGTATCGAATGGTGTGTAGCCCAGTGCAAGGAGTTGATGGCTCACGGAGTGCCGAGTATTCATTTCTACTCTATCGGAGCAGTAGACAGTATCAAAGAAGTAGCCAAAATCATTTATTGATATGTTTTTCAGAGACGTAATCGGACAAGAAGAAATCAAGCAACGGCTCATTCAGGAAGTGAATGAGGGGCGTATTCCACATGCCCAGCTTATCTGCGGACCGGAAGGGGTCGGGAAAATGCCGTTGGCTATTGCATACGCACGTTACATCAGTTGCACTAATCGGGGGGAGACTGATGCCTGCGGAACGTGTCCGTCCTGCGTGAAATTCAATAAATTGGTGCATCCCGACGTACATTTCGTATTCCCTATCGTGAAAAGCGCAAAGGGGAAAAAGGAAGTCTGCGATGATTATATAGCCGACTGGCGACCGTTTGTTATCAATCATCCTTACTTTAATCTCAATCACTGGTTGGGAGAGATGGATGCGGAAAACTCACAAGCATTGATCTATGCCAAAGAGAGTGACGAGATTCTGAAAAAACTTAGTTTGAAATCCAGTGAAGGGGGATTTAAGATTACGATTGTATGGCTGCCGGAAAAAATGCATCCGGTATGTGCCAACAAACTACTGAAGTTGCTTGAGGAACCGCCCGAAAAAACGGTTTTCTTATTAGTATCGGAAGCACCGGACATGATTCTGCCTACTATCCTAAGCCGTACCCAGCGCATGAATGTACGGAAGATTGATGAAGCCAGCATCGACCGGGTATTACAGACGAAATATAACATTTTGCCTGCCGACAGTATTTCCATTGCCCATCTAGCAAACGGGAATTTTATCAAGGCACTCGAAACAATTCATCTGAATGAAGAGAACCAGTTGTTTTTTGACTTATTTGTCAGCCTGATGCGGTTGTCTTACCAACGGAAAATCAGGGAGATGAAAATGTGGAGCGAACAAGTGGCGGGTATGGGACGTGAACGTCAGAAGAACTTCCTGGAATATTGCCAGCGCATGATTCGGGAGAATTTTATCTTCAACCTGCACCAGCGCGACTTGACGTATATGACGATTAATGAACAGAATTTTGCAACCCGCTTTGCGCCTTTTGTCAACGAACGTAACGTGATGGGCATCATGGACGAATTAAGCGAAGCGCAACTACATATAGAACAGAATGTAAATGCTAAAATGGTATTCTTCGACTTCTCGCTGAAGATGATTGTACTGTTGAAGCAATAATAAATATATAAACTTATGGAATATAAACTTCATAATGGAAGCGGCGGCCTTTGCTGCAAAGGATGCTCCCGACAAGATAAAAAGCTGAACACCTACGATTGGCTGGCGGACATTCCGGGCAATGCGGAAGAGAGTGACATGGTGGAAGTGCAATTCAAAAATACCCGGAAGGGATATTTTCGAAACAGCAACAAGATTAAACTGGAAAAAGGAGATGTAGTTGCCGTTGAAGCGGCTCCCGGCCATGACATCGGCGTGGTTACATTGACCGGCCGACTCGTTCCCCTGCAAATGAAGAAAGCAAACTTCAAAGCAGATACGGAAATCAAGCGTGTCTATCGGAAAGCCAAGCCGGTAGATATGGAAAAGTTCAACGAAGCCAAAGCCAAAGAACACGCTACGATGATTCGTGCGCGTCAGATTGCGTTGAATCTCAATCTGGATATGAAAATCGGAGACGTGGAGTATCAAGGGGATGGCAACAAAGCTATTTTCTACTATATCGCCGATGAGCGGGTAGACTTCCGGCAACTGATTAAAGTATTGGCCGAAGCATTCCGCGTACGTATCGAAATGAAACAAATCGGTGCCCGTCAGGAAGCAGGACGCATCGGCGGGATCGGTCCTTGCGGACGCGAACTTTGCTGCGCTACATGGATGACGAGCTTCGTCTCTGTTTCTACCAGTGCAGCCCGTTTTCAGGATATCTCATTGAATCCACAGAAACTTGCCGGACAGTGCGCTAAGCTGAAATGCTGTCTGAACTACGAGGTGGACTGTTATGTGGAAGCACAAAAACGTCTCCCTTCAAGAGAGATAGAGCTAGAAACGAAAGATGGTACTTTCTATTTCTTCAAAGCGGATATTCTAAGTAATCAGGTTTCTTATTCTACGGATAAAAACTTCCCAGCCAACTTAGTCACTATCAGCGGCAAACGTGCGTTTGAAGTAATCTCCATGAATAAGAAAGGGATGAAACCGGACAGCTTGCTCGAAGAAGAAAAGAAACCGGAACCGAGAAAACCAGTTGACTTGCTGGAACAGGAAAGCGTTACCCGTTTCGACCGCAGCCGGAATAATAAAGAGGGCGGCAATAACGCTAACCGGAATAATAAAAAGAAGAAGAAAGGAAACAATAATAACGGAAACAATAATAACAAT
>ENA-ORVG01003689-ORVG01003689.1-human-gut-metagenome-genome-assembly--contig:-NODE-3689-length-11567-cov-3.459607_pt1 | contig 11567 bp, 10 predicted proteins | sample MGYA00242091_ERZ509233 | MGnify/ENA primary metagenome ERZ509233 (study PRJEB26280, sample SAMEA2338840) | human gut metagenome | biome: human gut; feature: human-associated habitat; material: faeces... | reverse complement strand
TAAATGCAATCAGGCTCACCTTGTTGATTCCTTCCGCCTTCAGCGCCTCCATGGCCGCCAGCGCCATCTGGTGGCCGATTCCGTGTTTTCTGTATTTTTCAGCTACACAGACATGATACATACAGCCTCTCCGACCGTCATGGCCGCAGAGAATCGCTCCGATTACCATTCCGCCCTCTTCCGCCACCACGCTGGTAGATGGATTTCTCTTTAAAAACTTCTCCACGCCTTCTCTGGAGTCATCTAACGTCCTGATTCCAAAGCCTTTGATTTCAGACCATAAATGCCAGACCTGGTCGTAGTCGTCTATCGTCATTATCCTGATTATCATACGCTCTTCCCTTACTCTTTCCTCCCATATTCGTAAGGAGTACTGCATTGCGAGTACTCCCATAACCGTTACGGAAACATGGGAACCAGCTTAAGCCCCCGATTCTCCTGAAGGCCGAACATGATGTTCATGTTCTGAATCGCCTGTCCCGCGGCGCCCTTCACCAGATTATCCATGGCCCCCATCATAATCACACGCTTCGTCCGCGGATCGACCTTAACGTTCACATCCACAAAATTGCTGCCCTCTACCCACTTCGTTTCCGGACACACACCTTCCGGCAGCACGCGCACAAACTTCTCATCCTGATAATATTTGTCATAGGCTGCCCGAATCATTGCAGCATCCGGCAGTCCAAGGCTTCCGTCCGGCTTTTTCACTTCTTTTAAGGAAGCATAAGCCGTCACCAGAATTCCACGGTTCATCGGAACCAGATGCGGCGTAAAGTTCAGCACAACCGGACAGCCTGCCGCATAGGACAGCTGCTCCTCGATCTCCGGCGTATGGCGATGGTTCGCAACACCGTATGCCTTGATATTTTCATTCACCTCACAGTACAGGTTTGCAACCTTTGCACTGCGCCCTGCCCCGGAGGTACCGCTCTTTGCATCAATAATCAGCGTATCCATATCGATCAGTCCCTCTGCTGCCAGCGGAAAGATCGAAGTAATGGAGCAGGTGGGATAACAGCCCGGATTTGCTACCAGACGAGCCTGTTTGATCGCCTCACGGTTTCTTTCACACAGACCGTAAACCGCTTCCGGAATAAACTGCGGAGATTTATGTTCGATTCCATACCACTTTTCATAAGTAGCAACGTCCTTGATCCGAAAATCCGCACTCAGATCGATCACCTTTGTATTGGAAAGAATTTCCTCATCCAGAACTCCTGCCAGGAAGCCCTGGGGCGTCGCGGTAAAGATCACATCGACCTCTTTTGCCAGCTGCTTTAAATTATCATCCTTACAAACATCCTCTACAATCTGAAACATATTCTGATAAACAGACGCATATTTCTGATCCACATAGCTTCTGGATCCGTACCATTTGATTTCTACATCTTTATGCCCGTATAAAAGACGGACCAGCTCCCCGCCGGCATAGCCGGTCGCTCCGATAATTCCAACCTGAATCATTTTCTTTTCCTCCTTAACTTTGCATAATCATACTGCATCCATGTATAATATTCAAGTATTTTTGGAATATATTCCATTTTTCTGAATATAATATTTGTAATTTGCATAAATTTACACTTGCATTCCTTCGCATCCGGGTGTATAGTAATTTCAGTCAGTCGGGAACGGATGCTTCCATCCTTATCTTGACACAGCTTGAAAGAAAAATCAAACACAGCATATGGAGGAGTAATTATCATGAAAGAAAAAGTTATTTTAGCGTATTCCGGCGGTCTGGATACCACAGCCATCATTCCGTGGCTGAAAGAAAATTTCGACTACGAAGTTATCTGCGTCTGCATCGACTGCGGACAGGAAGAAGAGCTGGACGGTCTGGAAGAAAGAGCAATCTCCTGCGGTGCTTCCAAATTATATATCCTCGATGTAAATGACGAACTGTGCGACGAATACATCGTTCCCTGCGTACAGGCACATGCTGTGTACGAAAACAAATACCTGCTGGGCACCTCTATGGCGCGTCCGCTGATCGCAAAGAAGCTGGTTGAAGTTGCCCGCAAAGAGGGCGCTACCGCAATCTGCCACGGCGCTACCGGCAAGGGCAACGACCAGATCCGTTTCGAGCTCGGCATCAAAGCCCTGGCTCCTGATTTAAAGATCATTGCTGCATGGAGAAACGATAAGTGGACCATGGATTCCCGGGAATCCGAAATCGAATACTGCCAGGCTCACGGCATTCACCTTCCTTTCTCTGCAGATTCCAGCTACAGCCGCGACCGTAACATCTGGCACATCAGCCATGAAGGTCTGGAGCTGGAGGATCCCGCAAACGAGCCCAACTACGGACATCTGCTTGTTTTAGGCTGCACTCCCGAGGAAGCTCCCGACGAGGCAGAATATGTTACCATGACCTTTGAAAAAGGCGTTCCGAAGAGCGTAAACGGTGTAGAGATGAAGGTTTCCGACATCATCCGCACTCTGAACAAGCTGGGCGCAAAGCACGGCATCGGCATCGTCGATATCGTAGAGAACCGTGTTGTCGGCATGAAATCCCGCGGCGTTTATGAGACTCCCGGCGGAACGATCCTGATGGAGGCACATCAGCAGCTGGAAGAGCTGATCCTCGACCGCGATACCTATGCAGAAAAGATCGATATGGGCAACAAGATGGCTCAGATTGTATACGAAGGCAAATGGTTCACTCCTCTGCGCGAGGCAGTTCAGGCATTCGTAGAAAAGACTCAGGAATATGTAACCGGCGAAGTAAAATTCAAGCTCTACAAGGGCAACATCATCAAAGCCGGCACAACTTCTCCTTACTCTCTCTACAATGAAAGCCTTGCTTCCTTCACAACCGGCGATCTGTATGACCACCACGATGCAGAAGGCTTCATCAACCTGTTCGGACTTTCCAGCAAGGTTCGTGCAATGAAGATGCAGGAAGTAGAAAAGAACAACAACTAATAGATGCACGCTCCGTGAACTTTCTATTTACATAAAAAGGGCTTCCGTGCTTTTGGCATGGAAGTCCTTTTTTTGCCCTCGGCTTCTTGCAATCTTTTTTTCAATCTCCTATAATAAATACGAAATGATTTGAGGTTTAAAAATACAGGGAGTTTTTGAATGGATGTTTTACTGATTTTGGCAATTTATCTGCTGATTGTAAATCTTGCAGGATTTGCTGCAATGGGAATTGATAAAAACCGCGCACGCCGCAAGGCATGGCGCATTCCGGAATCGACGCTGTTTCTGCTCGCCATCATCGGCGGCAGCATCGGAAGCATCGCCGGGATGTATACATTCCATCACAAGACACTGCATCCACAGTTCGTCTGGGGAATGCCCGCTATTTTAATCCTACAGATCGCTGCGGTTTTGTACATCCTGTTCGGTCCTGTTTCCATTTCCCTCTTATAACAGGCCGGCGCTTACAGGCATCCTGTAAAACGCAGCTAAAAAATTACAGTTCACTCGCACCATTCGCAAAATCGCATCTTTGAATGCTATTTACAAAAGATCAGGAGGTATCATTATGCACTTGGCAATCTGTGATGACCATATGGCGGACCGAAAACAAATGGAACGCCTTCTCGGACGGGAATCTGACCGCCGCCTGAATACAACCGGTGTCCTGTATGTGGACTCTTTCGGCAGTAAGGAATCTATCCTCGTAACGCCTATGATCTATGATGCAATTTTTATGGATATGACAGAAGACGGCTGCGATGCGATCGAGCTTTCCCACATGCTTCGGGCCGATGGCACAGATGTCCCCATCGTTTTTTGCTGCGATAAGGTAGACTACCGCAAATCGAAAAATCTTCCCGATAATGCGCTTTTTCTGGACAAGCCCATTGTCGTTTCCGAGCTTACCGAAACCATCGACCATCTGCTGTCCATTAAAAACAGCAAGGTAAAAAAACTCGAATTCCGCAACCAGACCGACACCATTTACCTGACGGAGGACCAAATTTCCTACGCTTGGCCGAAAAACAACCGTCAAGTCTGCATTCACACTGCCGACGGCAGAGACTACACAACCGATATGTCCCTTGCTTCGTTTTGCGGCACTTTAAACAAATATGATAACTTTGTCCTGCTTGCCAGTAATACGGTGCTCAACATGCGGCAGATCCGATCCATCTCCATGCTTAAGGTAACGATGCAGGACGGCAAATCCTTCCGCCTGGGCTTTGGAGAAGCGAAGATTCTGCGTAAATCGGTAGATGCCTGTATGAAAAAACCAGCGCAGGGAGAAAAGGCGTAGCAAACAAAAGAAACGGCCTCAGCTGACAAAAAGGCGAACAAATCAGCTGAGGCCGCACCTCTATTCTTCTAAAGATCTCATTCATTCCCTTTTTCCATCGGGCTGTAGCGCATCCGCACACGGATTCCCTGACTGTAATTGCCAAAGCCGCTGCCAAAGAGCGTCATGCCGCCCACATGGGCAGCATCCTCCTGTACGGCAAATTTTAACCGGATCTGGCTTTTATAATCGAGCTGCAGCTGAGTTGTGGAAACGTCTGAAATTTTCATTCCATCAATATATGTCCCGTTCTGATCGATAACAAGCATTTTTAACAGTCCGTACTGATTCCATCCGGAAAACCACCAGTTAGGTGTAAACAGCCCGTGCCTGTCCCCAAAGTCTCCCGGAGATGTCCACACTCCAACCGGCGTGTCATTTAATAAAAAGGTAATATCAGAGGGCCAGTCGTTATTAAAGCCCGGTGCCTCACTGGAAATCTCCATGGTGAAGGTAAGCTCATCTATCTTTTGTCCTGCCGGAAGGATATTCGGGACCAGATATTCCACATAGCCTTTCGAAAGCCATAAAATTCCAGCTTCCGCGCGATCCGGATGGGCAAAATAGCGGGGATCGTCCACTTCACCGATCATCTTTTTCGTCGTGGAAATGCCGCAGGTGGGAAATACCTGATAGTCCGAATACTGCCCCACCGGAATTTCCGCCCGGAAAATACCGCCTTCGCCTGTCTCCTCCTGCGTCCCGATCTCCACCAGGATTCGGGTTTCCAAAACGCTGCACATCTTCTGGTTTCCATGTCCGGCACTGTCCTGGGTCACACGGATCAGCCCGGCCTCCTCCAGCTTTCGGATATGGCTGGTCAGCGCGCCGTTGGTGATCTGCAGCCTGGCTGCGATCTCATTCATATTCATTTCTTTTTCTTTTAACAGCAGTAAAATGATGTTCACCCGGATATCCGAGCCAAGCACCTTGAACAGCTCCACGCCCTCTTCCAAATTTCTGATATGCAGCATCCGTTTCCCCCTTTTTCCAAGTTTATCCAGCTACGATGTCCTACTTTTCCTGACTGCGATACCCGGCTTCTTCCGTCCGCGCTCCTGTCACGGTCGATCCATGCTGCCACAACGTCAGCCATCCGCAGGGTCTACTTTTCCCAGTGGCGATACGGACAGCGATTCTTTTTCACCGCAGCCCGCAGCTCCACATAACAGCCGCATGCCAGACAGGTACCGGCTTCCAGATAGTCGCACGCCTTACATAGTTCCAGCCGTTTTTCATACACCTGCTGCGCCGTTTTTACCTCCGGATCGAGCTGTACGATATAGCGGTGCAGCTGTCTCATATAAGCTTCTTCGTCAAGCTCCCGCAGCAGGCATTTCAAGCAAGGCTTCTTCTGTGTGTCCATTTTCAGGAAATCCGCAGGCAGATGACGCTGCACGCAGGAATTTCCAGACTCAGGGTACCGTCCTTTTCCGCCACACCCTCAAAGGATTCTTCCTTCACAGCATCCGGCTCCTCGAACGTGTTATGCGCATTCATTGCGCCGGTCAGGATCTTTGCAGAAACAGTGCGGTTCTTCTTTTCCGTCAGCGCGATTTCCACAGGATAGCTCTGCTCTGCGGACAGATTCGCCAACGTAACCGTGATCGTGCCATCTTTCTGCACGGATACGGATTCCTGCAGCGCCGGAATGGAAAATTCGCCGTTTTGGATCGTATCGACGCCGGTTAAGTCGCTGCGCAAAAGCTCTGCATCCTGATGATATTTATACATATGGAAAATATGATAAGTAGGCGTCAGAATCATCTTTTCGCCTTCTGTCAAAATCACGGACTGCAGCACATTGATAAGCTGCGCAATGCACGCCATCTTCACGCGGTCACAATGCTTGTTGAAAATATTGAGCGTCACGGCAGCTACAAGCGCATCCCGCATCGTGTTCTGCTGATACAAAAATCCAGGATTGGTTCCCGGCTCTACTTCGTGCCAGTTGCCCCATTCGTCCACTATCAGACCGATTTTTTTCTCCGGATCGTACTGATCCAGAATCGCGCCGTGCTTTTTGATCAGATCATCCATATGAAGCGCCTTGCCAAGTGTCTGATACCAGCCGTCAGTTGTAAACTCCGTTGCGGAACCCTTGTTCATCCAGCTTTCCCCGGGAACCGTATAATAATGCATGGACAGACCATCCATAAATCCATGGGCATCCTCGGGCGCAGGACTTGCAAAGCAGGTTTCCAACACCTTCTTCGTCCAGTTGTCATCCCCCGCGTTCGGGCCGCCACAGATTTTCTGAATCGGGGCGCTGTCCTGATAATGGCGCACATAGGTCTGATATCTACGGTACAGGTTTCCATAATATTCCGGTGTCATGTTTCCGCCGCAACCCCAGTTTTCGTTGCCGACGCCAAAATAGTCCACCTTCCACGCCTTCTCGTGTCCGTTTTTCTTCCGCAGATCTGCCATTGGAGAAACGCCTTCAAAGGTCATATATTCTACCCATTCGGACATTTCCTGTACGGTTCCGCTTCCGACGTTGCCGTTGACATAGGTTTTGCAGCCCAGCTGGCGGCACAGCTCAAAAAATTCGTGCGTACCGAAGCTGTTGTCCTCGACAACGCCGCCCCAGTGCGTGTTAATCATCTTTTTGCGGTTTTCTTTCGGCCCGATACCGTCTTTCCAGTGATACTCGTCCGCAAAGCATCCGCCCGGCCAGCGCAACACCGGAATCTGCATCTCTTTCAGCGCTTCCACAACATCCGTCCGCATGCCGTTGACATTGGGAATCCCGGAATCCTCCTTTACATACAGCCCCTCATAAATACATCTGCCAAGATGTTCGGAAAAATGTCCATAAATTTCCGGGTTGATGTGTCCTTCTGTTTTGTTCTCGTTGATAACCAGCTTTGCCATGTTGTTCCTCCTGTTCTAGTGTTTCTCCTGACCATAATAGGCGTTTGCGCCGTGTTTTCTGTAATAATGCTTATCCTGAAGCTCCTGTGGTGCCGGCTTTACCTGCGGATTGATCGATTCTGTCCGGTATGCCATTTTTGCAACCTCTTCCAGCACGACCGCATTGTGTACCGCTTCTCTGGCATCCTTTCCCCAGGTAAAGGGGCCGTGGTTTTTGCACAGAACTGCCGGAACTGCCATCGGATCTTTTCCCATCCGGACAAATTCCTCCACGATCAGCCTGCCGGTATTCTGTTCATAGGCTTCTGCAATCTCCTCCGGGGTCAGACAGCGCACGCACGGAATTTCCCCATACATGTAATCCGCATGCGTCGTTCCATAGCATGGAATCCCACGTCCTGCCTGGGCCCAGCTGGTCGCATAGGAGGAATGGGTATGTACGATTCCGCCGATCTTCGGAAACGCCCGGTACAGCTCCAGATGCGTTGCCGTATCCGAGGACGGGCGGTAGCTTCCTTCTATTTTATTGCCGTCCAGATCCATCACAACCATATCCTCCGGTGTCAGCTGATCATACTCCACACCGCTTGGCTTAATGACAAACAGCCCGCTTTCTCTGTCGATTCCGCTGACGTTGCCCCAGGTAAAGGTCACCAGATCATACCGGGGCAAATCCATGTTCGCTTCATATACTGCTTTTTTGAGTTCTTCCAGCATCGTTTTCTCCCTGTTTTCTGCCGCTATTTTGCGGCATTGCACCTGCATCTTTTCAGAACGCCTGTACCGCAGCTTTTTCCGCCGCAAGGCATGCCTGATACTGCTTCGTATACTTCTCAAAGCCTGCGACATCCGCCGGATCCGGCTCCATGGTCTCTGACTTTCTCTCAGCAAATACCCGGCTGTCCAGATAGTCCCCAAGGCTCTGTCCGTCTTTTTTGAAAAGCATGTACGCCGCCAGAAGCGCCATGCCCCAGGCGCCGCCCTCTCCCGCCGTCTCCATCACGGAAATCGGCGCGTTCATGGCTGCCGCCAGAATACTCTGTCCGACGCCCTTTGTTTTAAACAGTCCGCCGTGTCCGGTGATGGAATCGATTTTCACGTCCTCTTCTTTTAATAAAATGTCCAGGCCGATCTTTAACGTCGCCAGTGACGCATATAAATGTGACCGCATAAAATTCGCAAGTCCCAAATGACTGTCCGGTCTGCGCAAAAACATCGGACGGCCCTCTTCCAGACCGGTCACCGGTTCCCCGGAATAATAATTGCAGGCGATCATACCGCCGCAATCCTTATCGCCCTCCATCGCCTTTTGATAAAGTGTGGAAAAAAGTTTATTTTTATCTGCTTTAATGCCAAAACATTCTGCAAACTCCGCAAACAGCCCGACCCATGCGTTCAGATCTGACGTGCAGTTGTTACAATGCACCATCGCAACGAGATCACCCGCAGGCGTTGTCACCATATCAATTTCCCGGTGCATGGCAGAAAGCGGCTTTTCCAGAACAATCATCGCAAACACGCTCGTCCCTGCGGACACATTGCCGGTGCGCTTTTCCACGCTCTTTGTCGCGGTCATTCCGGTTCCGGCGTCTCCCTCCGGCGGACACAGGGGAACCCCCGGCTGCAGACACCCGGAACGATCCAGAAGCCTTGCGCCCTCTTTCGTCAGCGTGCCTGCCATTTCTCCGGCACGCAGCACCTTCGGTAATATTTCCCGCAGCTTCCAGGGAAATCCTTTGTCCGCCACGAGCGCATCAAATTTCTGCATCATTTCTGCATCATAATCGCCGGCTGCAGAGTCGATGGGGAACATTCCGGATGCCTCTCCGATTCCGACAACACGCTGTCCGGTCAGCTTCCAGTGGATGTAACCGGCGAGGGTGCTTAAATAGTCGATTTTTTCCACATGCTCCTCGCCCTTTAAAATCGCCTGATACAGATGTGCGATGCTCCACCGCTGCGGAATGTTGAAGGCAAAGCATTCCGACAGCACAGCAGCCGCTTCCTCCGTCATCGTGTTGCGCCATGTCCTAAACGGCACTAACAGCTTTTCCTCCCGGTCAAATGCCATATATCCGTGCATCATTCCGGAAAATCCGATGGCTCCCAGGCGGGTCAGCTGGATCTGATAGGTGTTTTTCACATCTTCCGCAAGTTTGTCGTAGCTGTCCTGCAGCCCTTCCCAAATCTCCTCCAGACGGTAGGTCCAGACACCGTTTTCCAGCCGGTTCTCATGGATGGTACGAATCCGCTTTACCATTTCTTCGTCCCGAACAAGTCTTCTCCCCAGCTCATGCCCGCATTTTTTGGGAACCTTTTGATCCTCAATCTGGACTGCCGCGATATCCAGCTGTTCAAATTCTTTGGTAAGTCGGTAGAGGTTAAGAGGTGCACCAAATCCAGTATCAATATCGACCAGCATAGGGATTTGGATCGCACTGCGTATGTTTTGTACCACTTGCCGAAGTTCTAGATAACTGATCGTATTGAGATCAGGAATACCAGAGAGCGTCAAGGAAATACCAGATCCGGTCAAATATGCGGCTGGAAATCCTGCTCTTTCCACAATCGTGGCTGTAATACAGTCATAGCAGCCCGGGATCTGAATGACCCCTGATGCCTTTATCATATTTCGAAATTGTTCTGAAGTACGCATATTCTTTCCTTCTATTCATTTATTGTTGATTCAATCTTTCGGAATGTACCTTTCTTCCATCGCGCGGACAGAGGGAGTATCTGTAAATACTTTGAACGCCTCAAATGACATGTGTTCCTCGAAGCCGGAACTGGTCCCGTGTTCCATCAGATAACTCAACGCATATGCAGCTATCAGCGAGGTAAACATGGGGCAGCTGACCCTTGCAGCGCCAAGCTGTCTCAGCTCTTCAAAAGTCAACATCGGTGTACGGCCTCCTTCCAGCATGTTGATGCTGACCGGCCCCTTGATCTGTTCAATAGCCCGCTTTACTTCTTCTGCACTAGCAGGGGATTCTACAAAAACCATGTCAGCGCCAGCTTCCAAATATGCATTTCCGCGGCGGATTGCTTCCTCAATTCCGCATACGTAAGCTGCATCAGTACGGGCATTGATCACAAAATCCGGGTCTCTTTTGGCATCTACTGCCGCTCTTATCTTGCCCACCATCTCTTCCAAAGAGATAAGCTGTTTCCCAGCCATATGGCCGCAGCGTTTAGGGAAACATTGATCTTCTAAGTTCATACCGGCTGCGCCGGTCTCCTCCAGCCGTTTTGTCGTCCACCAGACATTGACTGCATTCCCATAGCCGGTATCAGCATCCGTCATGACAGGAATATCTACTGCCCGCACAATATTGGATGTGATCCGGACGATTTCCTCCAAAGAGGTAAAGCTGGCATCTGTCATCCCCAACGAAGATGCCGAAACTCCAAACCCGGAAATCTGACATGCTTGAAATCCGCAGTATTCCACCATCCGCGCGCTTAATGCATCATATACTCCGGGACAGGGCAATGCTTTTCGCTGCAGCAATAGTTTTTTCAACTGCGTAGTTTTGTTCATATACTCGGCCCCCCTCCTTCTGATGGGGCCATCATAACACAGAAAAAAGCATCCGTCTTTTTACTTTCTTTACAATATGTCTATTTTTTTACATAAAAAATACTTGTAAACAGAAATATCTTCTGATACAATATAGCCAAGCTCTGGGGCATCTTAACAAAAAGAGGTGGATTTTATGAAACCAGAAGCGCAGTATTCAGGTTTTATAGAGCGATTTCAGTCATATTCTAAGGAGTATTCTACACTGAAGGACGCTACATATGCGGCCCTCAAAGATGCCATCCTACTTAACATGTTTCCCAGTGAGATCACAGAGACCGAGATCTCCGCACTCCTTCACATCAGCCGGACCCCTATACGGGAGGCTATGCTACAGCTAAGCAATGATGGCCTTTTGGAAATCAACCATGGACGAAAAGCAAAGATCCGTTCTCTGACAGAAAAAGATATTACCGATTTAGCCATCGTTTTGGACAGCATCCACCATCTCGCCCTAATGCTCTGCATTGATCATGCCAGCAAAGAGGACCTCAACGATATGGAGGAAACCATTGCTCTCATCAGTTTTTATACAAAGCGCAAAGACTTCCACCATCTTCACAAATACAACTCTCGTTTCCATTCCCAAATTGCCCGTGCAAGCGGGAATATCTGGCTCTTAGACATCATGGATCGCCTTCTGTCGTACACCTCTGTTTTTCGAGAATATGCTATTTCCCGTCCAAATCGCATGGATGTTGCCTGCGAAGAGCATGCCGCCATTTTCCAGGCAATCTGCAACCGTGACAAGGAAGAAGGTACCCGGTTGATCTCTCTCCATGTCCAAAACGCCTTCAGTCTGCACCCAATCACTTCTCAGTCTGAACCGCCTCACAGCGA